>ERZ1026886.563-NODE-563-length-18906-cov-85.106413_pt1 | contig 18906 bp, 9 predicted proteins | sample MGYA00380173_ERZ1026886 | MGnify/ENA primary metagenome ERZ1026886 (study PRJEB33269, sample SAMEA4719809) | human gut metagenome | biome: human-associated habitat; feature: organic feature; material: feces | place: Cameroon | collected 2013-10 ... | reverse complement strand
TTGAAGACGCGAACGCCGGCATCCATCATGCGGTCGATGAAGCGGATGGTCTTCAAGTCCTTCGGACTCATTACATACTTGTTGTCTATTTCCAGCTGGTTGCCGGTTTCGTTATCCGTAACGGTATAGCTGCGGCGGCAAATCTGAACGCATTCGCCACGGTTGGCAGAGCGGTTGGCATTGGCGAGGCTCATGTAGCACTTGCCCGATACCGCCATGCACAGGGCGCCATGGCAGAACATCTCGATGCGAATCTGCTTGCCCATAGGGCCGCAGATGTTCTGCTTCTCTATCTGTTCGTGGATGTGCTTCACCTGGTCCATGTTTAATTCACGTGCCAGAACAGAAACATCCGCAAAGCGTGCATAAAACTTCAAAGCCTCTGTGTTTGAGATATTTAACTGTGTGGATAAGTGAACTTCTTCACCCACTTCGTTGCAATAGCTCATCACAGCCACATCGCTGGCGATGACGGCAGAGATGCCCGCCTCCTTGGCAGCATCAATGATTTCCTTCATCGTAGGGATGTCGTTGTCGTAAATCACTGTGTTGACGGTGAGATAAGTCTTGATGCCATGCTCGTTGCAGGTGGCAGCAATCTCACGCAGGTCGTCGATAGTAAAATGATTGGCAGAATGTGAACGCATGTTCAACTTGCCGATTCCGAAATATACGGAGTCGGCACCAGCCTGGATAGCGGCAGCCAAAGACTCGCGCGAGCCCACAGGTGCCATCACCTCAAATTCGTTTATCTTTGTATTCATGAATGCAAATTTCTATTTTGGGTGCAAAGGTACACATTTTCAGCGAGAAAACACCATGATGCAATCATTATTTTTAGAATGCCTTGGCATGAACGCATTTCATGTTCTTTTCCAGCTGGGCAGTAGAGCTGGCACCTACCAGCACGCTGGTTACGCCTTTCTGGTGCAGAATCCACGCCAGTGCCATCTCGGCGAGGGTTTCGCCTCGTTCGCCGGCTTCTGCATTCCATAGCTTCAACTGCTCCAGGAGTTCCGGAGTCAGGGTGCTGTGCTTCAGGAAGTGCTCCTTTGCCATGCGGCTATCCGATGGGATTCCGTTGAGATAGCGGTCGGTGAGAAGACCTTGGGCGAGGGGAGAGAAGGAGATGAATCCGATGCCGTTTTCGTGGCAGTAGTCGAGGGTTCCGTTCTCCTGCGGCGCACGGTCGAGCATGTTGAGTCTGTCCTGGAAGATGAGCAGCGGACAGTCGCGCTCCTTCAGGTATTTATCTGCGAACTTCAGGGCTTCCAGTGGCCATCGGCTGATGCCGAGATAGAGTGCCTTGCCCTGCTTCACGATATCTACCATTGCCTGGAGGGTTTCCTCGAGTGGGGTATTCGGGTCGTAGCGATGGCTGTAGAAGAGGTCCACATAGTCCAGATTCATGCGCTTGAGACTCTGGTCGAGGCTCGCCATCAGATACTTGCGAGAGCCCCAGTTGCCGTAAGGACCTTCCCACATATCATATCCCGCCTTGGTAGAGATGAAGAGTTCATCGCGATAAGGCAGGAAATCATCCTTCATCAGTCTGCCCATGGTTTCCTCAGCACTTCCGTATGGAGGACCATAGTTGTTGGCAAGGTCGAAGTGAGTGATTCCGTGGTCGAAGGCATAATGGGTGATGGCACGGCTTCTCTCGTAAGGATCCACTCCTCCGAAGTTGTGCCAGAATCCCAGACTAATCTTAGGCAGCAAGACTCCGCTCTTGCCGCATCTCTTGTAAAGCGCCTCTGCATCGCCATAGCGATTGGCATCGGCAGTGTAGATTCCTTTTAAGTCCATCTTTATTCCTATTTATTTATGTATGAATATCTTATTCTGCAGCAAAGGTATTGCTTTTTTTTAGAAATGAGTGGAAAGTTGTTCTTAAAAATCTGTAAAAGCTGCACAAATGTAAACCGCCATTTATATCAAATGACGGTTTATATCTATCTTCTTTATCTTACTTTTCTCAGGATGTTCTGCAATTCGTAAACCACCTTCGGGTTGGATTCTGCTACGTTGTCCTGCTCATAGAGATTGTCGGAGATGCGGTAGAGCTGAGGATTAGGATCGTTGCCGGTCTCAATCTTCGGACCCCACTTAATCATCTTCGAACCATCGTTCGGCTCAATGTATTTCCACTCTTTGGTACGGATGGAAAGTACGTGGTTGTTCGACATTTCGGCTACCCATGGACGATGGGTGGTGTCGGTGCCGAGCAGATTGCCAAGATGGTTCTTGCTATCAGGGGCACTGCCCTTAGGGAAGGTGGCACCAATCAGATTGCCGAATGAAGCCATGAAGTCAATCTGTGACATCAGAACATCTGAAGTCTGACCTGCCTTCACATTCTTTGGCCAGCGCACGATGACCGGGATGGCTGTTCCACCCTCGAAGGCGCTGTATTTGTTGCCGCGCCAAGGACCCGCTGGCTTGTGGCCATTCAGGAGTTCCTCTGCCTGATCCTGATAACCGTCATCCACTACAGGACCATTGTCGCTGGTAAGCAGAATGATGGTGTTGTCGGCAATGCCCAGCTTATCCAGGGTTTCCATAATCTTGCCCACCGACCAGTCGAACTGCACGATGGCGTCTCCACGCATACCCATGCTGCTCTTTCCACGGAAACGCTGGTGTGGGAAACGAGGCACGTGTACATCGTTGGTGGCAAAATAGAGGAAGAAAGGATTGTTGCTGTTCTTCTTGATGAAGTCGATGGCATGGTTGGTGATGGAATCGGCGATGTTTTCGTCTTTCCATAATGCCTTGCCGCCACCCTTCATGTAACCGATTCTGCCAATGCCGTTTACGATAGACATGTTGTGACCATGACTTGACTTCATGTTGTAGAGCAACTCTGGGTTGTTCTTGCCGGTAGGCTCGCCAGGGAAGTTCTTGAAATAGCTTACCTCGATAGGAGCCGATGGGTCGTAGTTAGCCACCTTGCCGTCTTCGATGAATACACAAGGCACACGGTCGGCTGTGGCTGCCATGATGTAGTGATGGTCGAAACCTATGTCGGCAAGGGCTGCCGGCAATGGGGCATTCCAGTCTTGCTTGCCTGTTTCTGCACCCAAGCCCAAGTGCCACTTACCGATGGCACAGGTAGAATAGCCTACGCTCTTGAACATATCTGCCATGGTAAACTGGGTAGGCTGAATAATCATGCCTGCATCGCCCGGAGCCACATCGGTGCCCGGCTTGCGCCATGCATACTCACCCGTGAGCAGCGAATAGCGGGATGGGGTACTGGTGGAAGCAATGGCGTGGGCATCGGTGAAGCGAATACCCTGCTTGGCAAGTTTATCTACGTTAGGTGTCTCTACGTTCTTGGCACCATAACATCCCAGGTCGCCGTAGCCGAGGTCATCGGCGAGGATGATGATGACGTTAGGTTTCTGCTGATTGTTGGCTTTCGTCTTCTTGGCGCCCATGGCTGCCGTGCAAACCAGGGGCGACATCAGGGCGATAGTCATATAAGTTTTGTTCATTTCGATAATCGTTAGTTATTTTTTAAAACATTCATAATGTTGGCAGGCGGACGCTGGGCGAGGAGTTCCCGCTTCATGAAGTCCATGTAGGGAGCCACATGCGAATAGTACTGATAGTATCCCTGGCAGAGATAGTTCAGGCCAGGCTCTCCATACTTATCCTTCTCGAACCGGTTCTTGGGGCATTCGCCATGGCAGGCGAACTCCATGTCGCACTCCTTGCACTGGCGGGGCAGCGAGGTATGCTTCAGGCGGCTGAATGCCTGCTGTTTCTCGCCGTAAAGCATGTCGATGAGCGACTGTTCCCGGATGTTTCCAAGCTTGTATTCCGGAAAGACGAAGTGGTCGCAGGAATACACATCGCCGTTGTGTTCCATCACGCCCGCATGGCCGCACTCCTTGGAGTAGGCGCAGATGCCTGGCAGCACCCCCATCCAGTTGGCAAGTGTGCAGTCGAAGATTTCCACAAAGGTCTTACCCACATCGTGGCGCACCCAGTCGTCGAAGATGGTGCAGAGGAAGTTGCCCCACTGTTGCGGGGTAACGGAAGCATCTGCAAGCGGAATCTCCCTGTCGTCGGCAAGACTCGCCAGGGTGCGACCGTCTTCATGTTCCGTCAGTCGCTCCACGATAGGGGTAAACTGCAAGTACTGGCAACCGTTGTCTCTGAAGAAATGATAGAACTCCAGCGGATGTTCAGCGTTGTAGGCATTGACCACCGCCATAGCATTCCATTCCACCCGATGCTTCTTCAGCAGGCTGATGCCCTGCATCACCTTTTCCCAGGAAGGCTTTCCGGCAGGAGTTACGCGATAGTGGTCGTGATACTCCTGGGGGCCGTCGATGGAAATGCCTACCAGCCAATGGTTCTGTGCAAAGAACTCGCACCATTCGTCGGTGAGGAGTGTGCCGTTGGTCTGGATAACGTTATCTATCTGTTTGCCGTGGGCGTACTTCTTCTGAAGCGCCAGCGCCTTCTTGTAGAAGTCGATGGAGCGCATCAGCGGCTCACCTCCATGCCAGGTGAAAAGCACCTGCGGCATGGTTTGTGCCTCGATGTACTCTCGGGTGAATTGCTCCAGCATCTCATCGCTCATCAGATGGCGGTGGGAGTTCTGGTAAAGATTGTTCTTTTCCAGATAATAACAGTATTTGCAAGCCAGGTTGCAATGGGCGCCTGCCGGCTTCAGCATCACATACAGTGGCTTGGCAAATGGGGTTGCTATGTTGTCGTTCATCATATTTTTTCTTTTTAAAACTCTGGCAGTGTTATCTTGAAGTCCTTGCTGTCTCTGTGCTCCTTCTGGATGGCAGCCAGCAGATCTTTCACGATTTCAGGATGTTCTGCCGCCACATCGTGGTCTTCGTGAATATCCGAAGCCAGATTGTAGAGGTGAGGCTTGCCTTTTACTACTACCATCTTCCAGCTGCCCTTTCTCACGCCAATCTGGTCGGTCTCATGAAATTCCCAGTAGAGATATTCGTGGTGTTTCTGCTCGGCATCCTTGCCCAGAAGGGTAGGAGCGATGGAAATACCATCGAAGCCGTCGCCAGCCAACTTCCTGTTGGTGTAGCGCTTGGCGAAGTTCTTGATTCCGGCAAGGTCGCAGAAGGTTGGCATCAGGTCGTAGAAGGCAAACTGGGTGTCGTTTACGCTGCCTGCCTTGATATGCTCTGGCCACCAGGCGATGAATGGGATGCGGATTCCGCCCTCGTAGCACTGGCGCTTCAAGCCTTTCAACTTGCCGTCGCGACCGAAGAACTTCGGGTCGGCACCGCCTTCCTCGTGAGGACCGTTGTCCGAGGTAAAGATGACCACGGTGTTCTTGTCGAGGCCCTTCTCCTTCAGTTTGGCGAATATTTCGCCCACATACTGGTCGAGTCGGGTAATCATTCCGGCAAACTGGGCGTGGGTATGAACCACGGCGTTGTATCGGGAATCTTCCCATCCGCCCCATGTCTTGTCCTCGAAGAATTTCTTCTGATAGTTCTCCAGGATAGAATCCTCTGGCTGAGCCAGTTCGGCATGAGGCAGGGTATAGGTGAGGAATCCCACGAAAGGATGCTGGCTATCCTGCTTGTCAATCCACTCCAAAGCCTTGTCGTGGATGATGCGGGCAGAATACTGCTTGCGCTTGAAATAGTCCTTGCCGAACATCGGGTACTGGATATTCTGCTCCATGATTTCTCTTACCACAGCCGTATCTCCCTGTGACTTGCTGTAACGGTTCAGGAAGTTGGGATAATAAAGATGTGCCTGGAACTGGCAGATGTAGCCGTAGAATTCATCTACGCCACGCTTGTCGGGAGTAGAGGCAGAACCTTCGTATCCGCCTGCCCATTTTCCGAAGACACCGGTGCGGTAGCCCTTGTCCTTGAGCATTTCCGGAAGAATCTTATGCTGCGGGTCGTAAGGTTCCTGCCCCACCACAGAAAAGTCCTCGTTTACTCCATACTTTACCATCGGCACGTTTCTCCAGTATTCCTTGTTGCCTCTTACGTGGGTGTGGCCGGAATGCTGACCGGTCATGATGGTAGCACGCGAAGGGGCTGAAACCGGCGAACCGGCGTATGCCTGGGTAAAGCGCATTCCCTCTCTTGCCATCTGGTCGATGTTGGGTGTATGGATGTATGGCTGACCATAGCAAGCCAAATCACCATATCCCATATCATCGCAGAGGATGAAGAGGATATTGGGCTGCTGCACGTTCTGCTTAGCCCACACAAGGGTAGGCAGGCAAATGATGCCTACCCCTGTGAGCCATATTGTTTTGTTTGTCTTCATAAAAAATCTGTTTTGGGGCTTTTTGCCCGTTCTTTAGCCACTTGTTGAAGCTAATTACTCATCTACCTTCAAGTCCTTGCGGTAGTTGGCGAGAAGCTTCTTCAATTCTTTTTCTATTTTCTGGGTGCCTGGCTTGCCGTAGATGTTGTTCAACTCGTTAGGGTCTGCCTGGATGTCGTACAACTCCCAGTAGTCGATGTCTGCATCATTGGTGAAGTAGTTGATAGACTTCAGGGCATTGAAGCAGTTGTTCTCTCTAGTGCCTGGCTGTGCCTGGTACTTGTTCTCTACCACGGCTCTCTCACCACCCTTGCCGTAGAAATGAATCAGCTTGTAGCGCTCGGTGCGCACACCGTCGTGCTTGCGTACCAGGTGATAGGTTGGGTAGTCGTAGTAGTGATAGTACAGGCTCTTGCGCCACTTCTTCACTGGCTGACCGGCAAACAGCGGCTGGAGCGATGTTCCAGGCATATACTTAGGCTTCTGCAAACCAGCCAGGTCGAGGAAGGTAGGAGCGAAGTCGATGTTCTGAACCATCTGGTTGCATTCGCTCTTTGGCTGGATGTGCTTAGGATAGCTGATGATGAGTGGAGTGTGGAATGACTCCTCGTACATGAATCGCTTGTCGAACCATCCGTGCTCGCCCATGTAGAATCCCTGGTCGGATGTATAGACGATGATGGTGTTGTCTGAGAGATTGTTCTTGTCGAGGTAATCCAGCAGTCTGCCCACGCTCTCATCTACCGATGCGATTACAGCCATGTAGTCGCGGATGTAGTTTTGGTATTTCCATTCTACCAACGCCTTGCCTGTCAGGTTCTTGCTCAGGAACTCACGGTTTCTAGGCATGTAGTAAGCGTCGATGGCTGCACGCTGCTGTGGAGTCATGCGGTTCATCTCGCCCATCAATCCGTTATAAGAGTCTCTGCCTTCTGGAGTAGAAGGGTCGTACATCTCAGGAACCTTCAGGTCGCGTACCATCTCCATGTATTTGTCGATGGACATCTTCTGGGTAGATGCAGCAGAACCACGGGTCTCGTAATCATCCCAGAAGGTTTCCGGCAATGGGAAGTTCACGTTGCCATACTTGCCTACATACTTGGTGTTAGGCATCCAGAGGCGATGAGGTGCCTTGTGGTGAACCAGTAGACAGAATGGCTTGTTCTTGTCGCGGTTGTTCAGGTACTCGATGGCATGGTCGGTGATGAGGTCGGTGGCGTAACCCATCTCCTGCTTGAAGTTGCCATACTGGCCGGTAGAGGCAAAGGTTGGGTTGTAATACTGACCCTGGTCATCCAATACGCGGTAGTAATCAAAGCCCTTAGGACTGCACGACATGTGCCACTTACCTACCACGGCAGTAGAATAGCCGGCACCCTGCAGCAGTTCTGAAAAGAAGGTCTTGGTAGAGTCGATACCCTCAGCCAGCTGTCGCTGTCCGTTCTGGTGGCTATAGAGACCTGTCATCAGGCAGGCACGGCTAGGAGTAGAGAGTGAGTTCTCTACGAAAGCCTGGTTAAACTTCATTCCTCTTTCAGCTAGGCGGTCGATGTTTGGAGTTGGAGCCAATTTGGAGATTGGGCTACCGTATGCGCTGATGGCCTGTATGGCGTGGTCATCGCACATGATGTACAAGATGTTAGGTCGGTCTCCTGCATTCTGAGCGAAGATTGACAACGGCATTGCCTGCAGGGCAGCCATGGCCAGTAGGGAACGGTTGATAGGGTTACTTTTACTGTTCATCATAATTTTTTGGTTGAATGAATAGTTATTTATATGAATTAATTAAAGGACAATATTTTGTATAAAAATGATATATTTTATAATACGCCAAAAAGAGGGGTGCCGTAAGTGGCACACCCTCTTCAAGTTGTCATTGAACATGACTATCTCAGATTTGAAACAGTCTTGTTGGTTAAATAAATAATTGTCAAGGAAGTTATCTCTTCAAGTTCGGGTTCTTCTCAACGTCTGTTGTTGGGTAAGGACAGTAAATTCTATCCTCAGACCAAGAACCAGAAACTGTAACTTGTTCCTTAGCTTTGATATCATTACCCTTTGCATCCTTAGCGACAACGAGAGGAGCATTAGCAACGCGGTAGTCGAAGTTCTTCTTCAACTCGTTCATACGAAGCTCGTCAGAACGGCGGGTAACCATAGATACCCAGTTGCCGGCAACTTCCCATCCGTGCTCAATGTAGCAAGCCTCAGCCAGCTGCTCTGCATTCATATCAGCAATCTTTACGGTAGTACCATTGCTCAAAGTAACGTTCTCAACATCGTTTACGGCACGGCTGCGAACCTGGCGGAGGCACTCCTTAGCCTTGTTCAAGTCACCACCAGAGCGAGCTGCACTCTCAGCATACCAGAGAAGAATCTCTGAGTAACGGATGAGGTTGTGACGGCGGTCGTTAACCATACCACCCCAGTTAGGAGCCAGATAATCGTAAGCCTGACGGAGCATGTTGCCGTTCTCGTCTGAGTTAACGGTGAAGATACAGAACATTGGGTGATAAGCCTCAACCTCAGGTGTCTTTCCATCTTCTTTAAGAGCCCACCAATCTACAACCTTAGTAATAGTGTTTCCATCCTGGAATGTTACCTTAGGAGCGTAGATAGCATTCTTGCGAGCACCCTCTGGGAATCTCTTCCAGAATGCGATTTCACCCCAGGCATCACCCCAGCCACCATCGCCGAGACCTTCGAAACGGCAGCAGGAAGAAAGCTGAGAGTCATGATCCCACCAGCCACGAGCATCGTTGTTGATTCCAAGCACGGTCTCCATGTTGTAGTTGTTACCCATAGAGTAAACATCCTTCCACTCTGGGTTCAGGATGAAACCGTAGGAACCGTTGCCATCGATGACAGACTTAGCCTGCTCTGCAGCGAGCTTGTAGTACTCTGTACCCTTGTTGAGAGGGTAACCTGCCATAGACATGTAAACAGCTGACAATGTAGCCTGTGCAGCCTGCTTGGTTGTCCAGATATCCACACCGAACAAGCGGCTAGGTTCCTTCTCATACTTGGTAGGAAGCTCGTTAACGGCTGCCTTCAAGTCGGAAACAATCAGTTCATATACCTTTTCTACACTTGATGGAGCAACGTCCAACTGAGAAACGTCAGTACCTGTAATCAATGGCACAGGACCGAATACACGTACCAGATAGTAGTAAGCGTATGCACGCCAGAAGTGTGCATTACCCAAAGCCACGTTGATCTTTTCCTGAGCTACAGGAGCCTTGCTTGCACTCTCAGTAATCAGGTTGGCTGCCTTGATTACTGAATAATGCTGGTTCCAGGCATCAGTAACGCCCTTGTTGGCACCATCAGATGCAAAAGCATCGAGGGCAGCACAAGCCTGCTTGTTAGAACCAGGGTTGGCTGTGATATCATCACCCTGCCACTGTGGGTACATAGGGTTGGTCCAACTCTGTGTCTGGTTTACTCGGTCATACAGTGCGTTAACACTTGCTGTCAGGTCATCTTCGCTATTGAAGAAGTTATCTGGGGTCAACTGTCCCTTAGGTTCCTCATCCAGGAAGTCTCCACAAGAAGAGAAGGTAAGCAAGGATGCTGCCATGAGACAACCCATATATAATAATTTTCTAGTTCTCATAATTATTTCAGATTTTAGATGATTGAAGTTAGAAGTTTACACGTACGCCCATTGTGATGGTACGAGGATTAGGGTAAGCACCCATATCCAAACCGTTATCACGGTCAACACCTTTATCGCTGAATGATGCACCAGCTGGGTCGATACCCTTATAGCCAGTGATGGTGAAGAGGTTCTGGGCTGAGAGAGAGAGACGGATGTCTGCAATCTTAGTCACGCTGCGTGGGAATGTATAAGCGATGCTGATATTTTCGCAACGGAGGTAATCTGCATTCTCCAACCACTTGTCTGAGTTACCGTATGTCTTGTTCTCTGCGCCTACTGTTGGCATAGTGATTCCGATGTTAGAGAAGTAATCCTTATCGGTTACGAACATAGATGCACCTACCATTGAGTTCATGGCGTAACGTACCATGTTCAAGCGCTTTGCACCGAAGGCTGCGTTGAAGAATACGTTGAGATCCCAATTCTTGTAGGTTACGGTGTTGTTCCATCCCAAAGTAACGTCTGGGTTTGAACGACCCAATACGAAGCGGTCCTTTGATGCATCAGGATTAGCAGTCTTGGTGCCGTCTGCTGCATAATACATATCAACAAACTGTCCCTTGTCGTTCTTCTCTACACCTGCCCACTTGAAGCCGTAGAATGTACCGATAGCCTCACCTTCCTTGATGATGGTACATGGGTCAACAGTACCTGGAGAAGGGCTGGTACCATAGAGAATAGGAGCATCTGCTGTCAGCTTGGTAACCTCGTTCTTGATGTAGCTGGCATTCAAGGTAGATGACCATGACCAGTCCTTGGTCTGGATAATCTGTGCATTGATGGTTGCATCAAAACCCTTGTTGCTTACCTCACCGGCATTTACCCAGTAAGATGTGCCTCCCAGGTAACCTGGAGCTGATGTAGTCAGGAGGGCATCCTTGGTCTTCTTATTGAAGTAGTCTAAGCTAACGTTCAAACGGTTGCCGAAGAAACCGAAGTCAACACCGAGGTCAAACTGGTGAACCTTCTCCCATGTCAGGTCAGGAGTTGCAAGACCATTTGCCCAATAACCTGTGTAAGACTGGGTTGTACCGTATGTGAAACCAGTTGTACCCAATGAACCGAGAGTTGAATATGGAGTGATATCCTGGTTACCGATGATACCGTAGCTGGCACGGATCTTCATGTACTCTACTGCATTCTTGATAGGCTCCCAGAACTTCTCGTTAGAGATGGTCCAAGCTGCAGCTGCAGATGGGAAGTAACCCCACTTCTTGTTGGTAAAGCGGCTAGAACCATCTGCACGGAAGGTACCAGTCAACATGTAACGGTCGGCATAGTTGTACATCAAACGAGCTACACCAGAGAGCATAGTCCACTTGCTGTAGCCGTTGGTTGGTGTCTTGGAAGCAGCATCAGCTACGTTCCAGTAACCCAACTGCTCGTGAGCAATACCTGTACCTGATATACCCATGCGGCGAACCTCGTTAGAGGTAACTTCCCATACACCAGTAGCTGTCAATGCATGCTCACCCCACTTGTTGTTGTAAGTCAAGTTGTTGGTTGACTGCAGTGCTGTAACGGCAGCATCGTTGTTGCCCATATTGTTACCGGCTGCGTTCACCTTGGTAGATGTGAAGTGGTACCACTTGTAATCGTTGTAGTCGATACCGTTGGTTGTGGTGAATGTCAAGCCCTTGAGAAGGTTGAACTTCAAGTCAACGTGACCAGTAACCATGGTACGCTTGCGGTCGTTGTCACCACCATGAAGAATACCATAAGGGTTGTTCTGGATGTTGTTGTATGGGTCCTTGTTGTAACTACCGTTTGCATCCATCATCTCCATAGTAGGAGAGTAGTTCAAACCTACCCAAATTGGGTTAGACTGGTTCTGGGCGAAACCTGCACCAGAGTTGTCTGTCTGAGCGAGGTTAAGGTCGGCAGTCAATTCCAACCAATCGAATACCTTATTGTGAATGTTTGCCTTGATAGCGTAACGTCTTGACTTGGTGTCAACGATAACACCCTTCTGGTCCATCAAGTTGGCAGAGAAATAAGTCTGAGTCTTCTCGTTACCCTGTGAAAAGGCAACCTTATAGTTCTGAGTAATACCTGTCTGGAGCAACTGGTCCATCCAGTCGATACCTGGCTTGGTACCGTTCAGATAATCCTGTACTGCACTCTGAGCCACGCCCTTATGGTCAACCAAAGCCTGTGCGTACTCCTTGGTACCCATTACCTCAGGGATGTTGTAAGCGTTAGAGAAGCCGAAGCTACCGTCGAAAGTAACCTGGGTAACACCAGCCTTACCGCTCTTGGTCTGTACCATTACAACACCATTGGCACCGCGGGCACCATAGATAGCGGTAGAAGAAGCATCCTTCAAAACCTGGATGCTCTGAATATCTTCAGGGCTGATACCTTCAAGACCTGTCTCGCGAACAATACCATCTACTACGTAGAGAGGGTCGTTGCTCTTGTTTACAGAGCTGGCACCACGTACACGAATCTTCATAGATCCGCCAGGAACGCCACTTGACATTACCTGCACACCAGACATACGTCCGTTGAGGGCGTCCTCAACACGTGCTACTGGCTGGTCCTTGAAGCTCTTGTTGTCCATTACGGCAACAGAACCTGCCAAGTCGGCCTTCTTTACCGTACCGTAACCGATAACTACGGTCTCTTCGAGCATGTTGGAATCATCCTGCAGGGTGATGTTCAATGGAGCACCACTCCATGTGATGGTCTGAGACTTGTAACCTACATAAGTAATAGTGAGTTTAGCACCTTTAGCAATGTTGCTAAGTACGAAGTTACCATCAAGGTCAGTTACTGTACCGCCAGATTTTCCTTCAATTCTGATGGTAGCGCCGATGATAGGTTCACCACTAGCGTCCTTTACAGTACCTGTACATGAGTTTTGCTGCTGTGTAGCTGTAGCAATCATAGAATTGCTCTGAGCTGCCAATGCAGTGACAGTGCTGAGAGGTGACATGGCACCTAAGAGCGCTGCAAAATACAAATTTGCTCTTTTGTTCATAGGTTTGTTGTATTTGTTGTTGTTTATTATTAATTTCTCGTATATTATATATAGTGTTAGTTAGAAAGCTATTGCTATATAATCTTATATGAATGTTAGTTAGAATTTAATCCTCGTTCAGGATCTTGTGTCTTGCTATCAGGCAGGCTCCTGTAATGCCGGCGAGTGCCTTCAGGTCGGAGGTGACAATCTGTGAATCCTCATTCATTACGTTGAGCGAGTATTTCTTGATTCCCATGTTCACCGGGAGGGTCAGATAGTCGCCTGTTACCGACATTTCTCCTCCGATGACCAGCATTTCCGGGTTGAAGATATTGATGATTCCAGCCAGCTGCTTGCCCAGTTCGTCAGCGATATGCTGCAGGGTGGCGAGGCTGAGTACATCTTCCTTGGCGATGGCGTCCATGATGTCTTGAAGCGAGAGTTCTTCTTTTCGGTTGAGAACCTTGTCAGAGAGGATGGAAGGCTTGCCCGCCATGATGTTCTCTGTGAGTTTTCTCTTCAGTGCTCTGCCCGAAACTTCGGTTTCTATGCAGCCTATCTTGCCGCAGTGGCAGATGATGTTATTGTTGTAGGCAGTCATGTGGCCAAATTCGCCCGAATAGCCCGACTTGCCGTAATAGAGTTTTCCGTCGATGATGATTCCGATTCCCAGTCCCCAGCACATGTTCACGAAAATCACATCTTTCATTCCCTTGCAGCGTCCCTTGATGAATTCTGCGAAGGCCATGCTTCGCGTATCGTTCTCTATGCAGACTGGAAGCTGGATGAGTTCCGTCAGCTTGTCTGCCAGGGGTTTATCTAAGAAGGTGAACATGTTGTAGGCTTTGCCCTCGAAAGGGTTGACGCGTTCAGCCACATTCACGCAGATTTGCAGAATCTCTTCCTTGGAGATCGGAAGACTGGCGATGAAATCGTTGATGATCTCGCTCAGTCTTTCCAAATTCTCCGGATTGTTCCTGTATTCGTAAGGAACCTTAGTCTTTTCAGTTATCAAATTGCCGCAGAAATCACTGGCGGCAAGTGCCAGACAGTTCATCTCTGGATTCACTCCAACGAAGTATCCGGCATTAGGCATAAGGTCGTAAACCATTGGGATGCGCCCCGGGGAGTTGTCTTTCTTGCCAATCTCCTTGACGAGTCCACCCTTTATCAGTTCATTGAGGGCGTTGGTCGCAGTTGGAAGACTCACTCCAATTCCCTTCGACATTTCCGGTATGGTGGAAGCGCCTTGGGCAATGAAGTATTCCAATAATCGCCGCTGAACTGAAGGCTTATTGTTTAACTTCTTAATATATTTTATTATGTTAGGTTCCATAACTAATATTTTTTATTTGCAAAGATATACTTTTTCCCCATTGGGTGCAAGTTTTTCGTAGTTAATAAAACTTAAATGCCTAAAAATAGTTTGTTTTGAAGAACTTTTCTATTCCTTTCACATACCTACACCTTATTATATATTATAACCGGAAGCATCAATTCTCTTCAAGTACATGTAAGTATCTGATATAGTGTGTAAAACTACACTTATTAACAGGAAAGAAAGAGAGAATAATTAAAAATGCTTTCGTTTTAGAAATATTAACTATAAAAACATGGCGGTATTTGATAAATCTCGTATCTTTGCAAAATAAAAAATTTTAGTAACCTAGCGGTTGTTAATAAATAACTTTTGAATCAACAATAGACGGTTAAAAATAGAAATATATAAACCTATTAATAGATATAGACAATGAGACTCAATCTTAGTTCACAAATCGTACTGAATAAAGTACCTGTTGAGTTCTACAAGCCTAAGACGACGGTAGATTACTCAGAAATCTCCAGAATGGAGAAGATTCATACAGACATCTTTGCCTCTATGGCAGAAGGTGCCAGCCATGTAGCCGATGGTATTGAAACCGGTATCAAGGCGGCTCAGCACGACGGTAAGTTTTATGTTATGGCGCTGGGCACAGGCTCTTCGCTCAATGCCGTGTATGATGAACTCATCCGTCGTTATGAGAACAAGACATTAAGTTTCCGCAATGTAGTGGTATTCAATGCCTATGAGTATTATCCTCTTCAGAAGGAAAGTTCCGTTCGCACCATCAACCAGTTGAAGGAGCGTTTCCTCAACCATGTGGATATTGCCGAGCAGAACATCTTCACCCTCGATGGCTTTGTAGCACAGGATGCCGTGCAGGATTGCTGCCGCCTTTATGAGCAGCGCATCAAGACCTTTGGCGGATTGGACGTTGCCCTCATCGGTATCGGCCGTTCGGGTAATATCGCTGCCAATGAGCCTGGTTCAGGCATTCAGTCAATCACCCGTCTTATCCTCATTGGCAATACTTCTCGCGAAGAGATGGAGAACAGCGAGCAGACCAAGGAGACTTTGCCTCCATGCTCACTCACCATGGGTATTGCTACCTTGCTTGCTGCCAAGACAGTTTATCTCACTGCCTGGGGCGAGGAAAAGGCTGAAATCATGCAGAAGGTGGTAGAGAACTCCATCACAGATTCACTGCCAGCATCTTTCCTCCAGACTCATCCAAATGCTCACGTGGTACTCGACCTGAGTGCTGCTTCTCATCTTACCCGCATTGAACATCCTTGGCTCGTAACTTCTTGCCAGTGGACTGACAAGCTGGTGCGCTCGGCTTTGGTTTGGCTCTGCCAGAAGATAGGCAAGCCTATCCTGAAGCTTACCAACAAGGATTACAACGAGAACGGATTGAGCGAACTCCTGGCTCTCTATGGTTCTGCATACAATGCAAACATCAAGATTTTCAATGATTTGCAGCACACCATCACCGGATGGCCAGGCGGAAAGCCAAATGCCGACGATACCTATCGCCCTGAGCGCGCCAACCCATTCCCTAAGCGGGTAATCGTATTCTCTCCTCATCCTGATGATGACGTGATTTCGATGGGTGGAACCATCCGCCGACTGGTTCAGCAGAACCATGATGTGCATGTGGCTTACGAAACATCGGGCAACATTGCTGTGGGCGATGAGGAAGTAACAAGATTCATGCACTTCATCAACGGATTCAACCAGATTTTCGCTGATTCAAAGGATAGTGTGATTTCTGAGAAATATAAGGAAATCAAGAGCTTCTTCGCCACCAAGAAGGAGAGCGATTTCGATACACGCGACATCCTGACCATCAAGGGATTGATTCGCCGTGGTGAGGCTCGTACAGCCTGCACCTATAATGAGATTCCGCTCGACCATGTACACTTCCTTGATTTGCCATTCTATGAGAGTGGAAAGATTGAGAAGTTGCCGATGACAGAGAAGGACGTAGAGGTGGTAAGAGCCTTGTTGCAGAAGGTAAAGCCTCATCAGATTTATGTGGCTGGCGACCTTGCTGACCCACACGGAACCCACAAGAAGTGTACCGATGCTGTTCTGGCTGCCATCGACGAGGAGAAGAAGGCTGGCGCAGAGTGGCTGAAGGACTGCCGCATCTGGATGTATCGTGGTGCTTGGGCAGAGTGGGAGATTGAGAACATCGAGATGTGCGTTCCATTGAGTCCGGAGGAGTTGAGAGCCAAGCGTAACTCTATCCTCAAGCATCAATCGCAGATGGAGAGTGCCCCATTCCTGGGCAACGACGAACGCCTGTTCTGGCAGCGTGCGGAAGACCGCAACCGCGCCACTGCTTCGCTCTACGACCAGCTGGGATTGGCCTGCTACGAGGCTATGGAGGCTTTCGTGGAATATAAGCCACTCTAAGTATTTATCAATTAGTTAACTAACTTATATTATTCTCTATAAAATTTATGAAGAAATTCAATCATCTATTTGCTTCGTTGGCAGCATGCACAGCGATGTTGGGAGGAATCTCAACATCGGCTGTGGCTGCTGACATCAATATTATTCCTGTGCCAGTAAAGACTCAGGTTCAGAAGGGCGAGTTCGTGTTGCCACAGAAAGTGACCATCTCTTATCAGACTGCCGACGGCAAGAACATTGCCGAATACATGGCTGATAAGTTGAAGGCAGCCACCGGTTACGACGTAATCGTAGGTGGAAAGAAGGGAAATATCTCTATCCAGATTTCTCCTTCCATGAAGATGGCTGAGGAAGGCTACCGCCTCACCGTTACCAACAAGGGTGTAGTCATCAAGGCAAAGACCGGCAAGGGTGCTTTCTACGGAATGCAGAGCTTCATGCAGCTGTTGCCAGCTCAGATTGAGAGCGCTACCAAGGTAAACGGCGTGAAGTGGGTGGCACAGTGCTGCGACATCCAGGATGCTCCACGCTTCGGCTACCGTGGTTTCCACCTCGATCCATGCCGCCACTTCATCACCGTGGAGAACGTGAAGAAGCAGTTGGACATCATGTCAATGTTCAAGGTAAACACCATGCACTTCCACCTCACCGAGGACCAGGGCTGGCGCATCGAAATCAAGAAGTATCCTAAGCTAACTTCCATCGGCGGCTACCGCACCCAGGGCGACGGTTCTACCTATGGCGGTTTCTACACTCAGGAGGAAATCAAGGACATCGTGGCTTATGCAGCCAAGCGTTACATTACCGTGATTCCTGAAATCGACCTTCCTGGCCACATGATGGCAGCCATCTCTGCTTATCCTTACCTTTCATGCAAGGGCGAGCAGTGGACTCCACGAATGGTTTGGGGTGTTGAGGACATCGTGATGTGTGCGGGTAAGGAAGACATGTTCAACTTCCTGGAGGATATCGTTCGCGAGATTGTGCCTCTCTTCCCAGGCAAGTATTTCCACATCGGTGGCGACGAGTGCCCTAAGACCAGCTGGAAGCACTGTCCTACCTGTCAGAAGCGCATCCAGGACGAAGGCTTGCAGGCCGACGGCAAGCACTCTGCTGAGGAAAGACTGCAGAGCTACGTAATCAAGCGCATGGAGAAGATGCTGGCTAAGTACGACAGAAAAATTATCGGTTGGGATGAAATCCTCGAAGGCGGATTGAGTCCTGATGCTACCGTAATGTCTTGGCGTGGAACATCGGGCGGTATTTCTGCAGCTTTGCAGAAGCACGATGTCATCATGACTCCAGGTAGCGGCGGCTTGTATCTCGACCACTATCAGGGCGATTACAAGATAGAGCCGGTTACTATTCCTAGTGCTCCTGCTTATCTTTCAAGAACCTATAATTACGAGCCTGTGCCAGATACCATCAAGTCATTGGGCCTGGAGAAGCATATTCTGGGTGTTCAGTGCAACAACTGGTCTGAATACATGTACACCAATGCCAAGATGGAGTATCAGATGTATCCTCGCTCTCTCGCTCTCGCCGAGATTGCATGGTCACCAGCCAAGAAGAAGAACTTCACCGATTTCGCACGTCGTGTAGATGCTAACAGCGTGCGCCTCGATGAGCACCATGTACGTTACCACATCCCGTTGCCAGAGCAGCCATACGGTTCCTGCGATAAGGTGGTGATTACCAAGGATACAGTGGTTACCTTCCAGACATCCCGCCCTATGAAGATGGTTTACACCCTGGATGGAACCCTTCCAACTCCAGCTTCTGCCGTTTATACAGAGCCTATCAAGGTGAGTGGCAACACCACCATCAGGATTGCTACCGTATTGCCTTCTGGCAAGATGAGCAAGATTAGAACCATCGACGTGGAGAAGCAGAGCTATGCTCCAGCCGTAAGGGTAAATGGTGCGAAGGCTGGCTTGCAGTTGCGCCGCGTAAAGGGTAACTACCTGAAGGTGGATCAGCTGAACTGGGCTGATGCTGAGTGGACTGATAACGGAATCATCACCAACCTGAACAAGATGAAGGTGAGCCAGCCAGACGATGCTGCTACCTTGCGTGGTGCTAACAACTATGGTGCCGTGGCCGAGGGCTTCATCAATATTCCAGAGGATGGCGTTTACTATCTCTCTTCACGCATGGAGCAGGTTTGGATTGACAACAAGCTCGTTATCAACAACGAGGGCGCTGTGAAGGCTGGTACCAACAGCGATAATGCTGTGGCTCTTGCCAAGGGCTTGC
>ERZ1026886.562-NODE-562-length-18907-cov-3.166454_pt1 | contig 18907 bp, 18 predicted proteins | sample MGYA00380173_ERZ1026886 | MGnify/ENA primary metagenome ERZ1026886 (study PRJEB33269, sample SAMEA4719809) | human gut metagenome | biome: human-associated habitat; feature: organic feature; material: feces | place: Cameroon | collected 2013-10 ... | reverse complement strand
ATTTCGAACGACGCGGAGCGGGACTTCTCCCACTGCTGCTTGTCACAGGCTTCTGCGGGGGATTTACCACATTCTCCACTTTTTCCAATGAGACGGTACAGTTGCTGCGCCAAGGGTGCTATGGTCTATCGCTCACCTACGTGGGCATTTCACTCATCAGCGGCATAGCGCTCACAGCAACAGGATATCTGCTGGCGAAATGAAGATCAACCTCGATGATAAGTAGGTATTAGAAAATGCCACCCGCTGTTGTAAAAAACAATTCTGAACACTGACTTATGCCCAAACTCTTTTTGAACCATGCGAAAAAAAGAACTCTACGAACAAATACTGGCCTACTTCAAGGCAACCATGGATGACACAGAAACTGAACTGCATTTCAGCAACCCTTTCGAACTATTAGTTGCCGTCATTCTCTCAGCGCAATGCACCGACAAACGCATCAATCAGGTGACTCCGGCACTGTTTTCTGACTACCCTACTCCTGAAGCAATGGCCGTTAGCACCCCAGAAGTAATCTACGAGTACATCCGCACTGTGAGTTACCCCAACAACAAAGCACGCCACCTTGTAGGCATGGCTCAAATGTTGGTAAAGGATTTTCATGGCGATGTTCCCTCCACTCTTGAAGAACTCACCCGTTTACCAGGTGTTGGAAGAAAAACGGCAAACGTCATACAGGCCGTAGCCTTCGGCAAAGCGGCCTTAGCTGTCGACACTCACGTGTTCAGAGTGAGTCATCGCCTTGGTTTGGTGCCTAAAAGCTGCACCACACCATACAGTGTGGAAATGGAACTTAAGAAACACATACCGACTGATATGGTTGCTGCTTCTCACTACTGGTTGCTACTTCACGGACGCTACACTTGTTTGGCCCGAAAGCCCAAATGCGAAAAATGCGGACTGAGTCATCTATGCAAAAGTGCTCCCATCTACCTACCAGCGAATTCCTGATATCCTCACCTTCATCCAACAAAATGACAGAACTATTCCCCGGACAGGGCATTCCCCGCCGGATTCTCTTCATGATGGCCGCCGTGAGCGGACTCACTGTGGCCAACTGTTACTACAACCAACCCTTACTTGAAGAAATCCGCCTGCACCTTCATGCTACAGAAATGCAGGCAAATCTCATCACCTTCATCACTCAATTGGGCTACGCCCTCGGCCTACTCTTTATCATCCCACTGGCCGACAAGTTTTCAAGACGAAGAATCGTCATAATCAATCTGTTTTTAGCAGCAACAATGTGCAGCCTTATAGCAGGAAGCGACAATATGGAAACCGTTTGGGCCGCTTCGCTAGTACTTGGGTTATGTTCGGTAGTGCCACAAATTTTTGTCCCGATGGCCGGTCTGTTCTCTATGCCTCAAAACAAATCACGAAACATGGGTATTGTACTTTCAGGATTGCTCAGTGGAGTGCTCGGCGCACGCGTCATCAGCGGATATGTAGGAGAATTCACCGACTGGCGAACCATGTTTCAATCCGCTGCCATCATCATGCTAATTTGTCTATGGTGGGCCTATCGCACCATGCCCGTGATGCGTCCCAGTTTCTCAGGAAGCTACGCACAACTCATGCGATCCGTTTTCAGCATCTACACGTCCCATCCCGCCATCCGCATTTACTCTCTACGAGGCGGACTGGCCTTCGGCAGCATGATGTGCATCTGGTCGTGCATGGCATTTCATTTGGCCCAAGCTCCGTTTCATGCAGGTAGCGAACAAGTTGGTATGCTCGGACTTTGCGGCATGGCTGGCGCAGTAGCAGCCAGCGGTGTCGGTAAATACATACCTCGACTCGGCATCCATCGTTTTTGCCTTATCGGCACTACACTGCAATTTATAGCATGGACAATTTCCATCTACTTCGGCTACAGCTACATGGGACTCATTGCAGCCATCATTCTAGTAGACATCGGAGCACAATGCCACCAGTTGAGCAACCAAAGCGGATGCCTGCAACTGGTGCCCAAGGCAACCAACCGAGCCAACACCATATTCATGACACACCTGTTCATAGGAGGAAGTCTTGGCACACTTTGTGCCGGAATAGCCTGGAACCACGCGGGATGGACTGGAGTATGCCTCACAGGCTTCATCTTCGCAGCGGCCTCACTGATGGTCACCCTATGGAAAAGCGAATTCTGAACAACATGACATGGCAATTATTCGTCGACTTTTGCAAATGAAAGAAAACGAACAATTGCCATATTTTTGATTTATCAAATAGCTAAATACATACATAATCAACTGCATACGACGACGCCAAAGTACTCTAGGCAAAGTACTGCAGTACTTCCGCGTAAGTACTCGAGTAATCCTACGGGAGTACTGGAGTATTCCTACTGGAGTACTAGAGTATTCCTACTGGAGTACTGGAGTATTCCTACTGGAGTACTGGAGTATTCCTACTGGAGTACTGGAGTATTTCACGCCAAGTACTCAAACGTCCTACTTTTCATTTGTAGCCTGAACGAAGGGTGAAGATAGAAAAACCATAATCGATAAAAGTATAAGGCACGCACATAAAGTCCCATATCGCAAGAATGGTCCCTCCGCAGCATTCAGCTATGAATGGGCAGTCTTACCCAAAGCCAACTGGGAATCAAACGCCAAAGTGCCACCAATATAGCATAACGCCAATCAACGACCACTACGCGGCGCCTCTGATGTATCGCCCGAACAATACTTACAGCCACACGATCAGCGCGAAGCTGAAACGGAAAATTACTACCTGCAATAAGGTCGGTAGCTACAAAACCAGGACGGATATCCGTAAAATGTATTCCTAAACGACGCATACGCGACTGCTGCATCAGACATCCTAAATAATGATTTTGGAAACGCTTAGTAGCAGAATAAGCTGGTGCAGCCCCTAAACCTTTCGTACCAGCAATAGAAGTGATGCAGGCGATATGTCCTCGTTTCCCATTTTTGGCCATCCAATTGAAAGCAGCCGTTACCATACGAACAAATCCCACGCCATTTGTCATCGTTGTGGCCAATTCACGTTCGGCATCCAGCTCCACATTCTGCCATCCAATGCCCGAGCTATGGAAATAGAGGTCCATATCTCCCAATTTTTCTATTAGTCTTTCAAGTGCGGCAGGAGCATCATCAGCATTAACGTCCAAATGCTCATAAGCCACAATTCCATCCACACTATCCACTAATTCCTGCAAACGTTCCGTACGTCGTCCAGCCACTGCCACATCCCAACCTGTAGCAGCCAACTGAATAGCCACCTCACGGCCAATGCCAGAAGTCGCTCCCACAACAATAGCCTTACGCTTTTCCATGGTCCATCAAATCTAGAAGTTCTTGCGGTTTACGAATGAAATGTTCCGCACCAGATAAACTGCGCAAATAAGCCTCGTCTCTGAAACCCCAAAGCACCAAAGCACAAGGAATTCCCGCATTGTTTGCTGTAGCCAGATCCACCTCAGAATCACCCACATAGATCGCTTCTTCCTTTGTGCTGCCGAGTTCTTTTAGAGCCGCTATCACGGCATCAGGATTAGGCTTGCGACGAACCGTAGCACTCTCGCCTACTGCCGACGTCACATAGCCTTTAAAAAAACGTTCGCTGAGTTCTTTCACTGCAGGATGAAGTTTATTGCTCACAATGGCCATCCTCACTCCCCTACTTCGCAATTCATCAAGCAACGGCATAATTCCTTCATAAGGGCTGGTTGTGTCGAGACAATGCTCCACATAATGCTCACGAAACGTGGCAAATACGGGTTCAAAATCATCACCAGTCACGCCTTCAGGTACGGCATGCTGCATCAGATACCGTATGCCATTCCCCAAGAACGAACGGATTTCTTTCAAACTACGCTCAGGCAACCCATAGGTGCGTAGCGCAAAATTCACACTGGCGGCCAAATCGCCTAAAGTATCGAGCAAAGTGCCGTCTAGGTCAAATACTACTGTTGTAAGCATCGTATGATTCTATCTTTCTTTAGCAAGCGGGACATGGAAGGTATGCCACAATAATCGGTCAACTTTGGTATACTCTTTCACATTTCAATCTCCTTGCACCATTTATTTCATTGTTTTGAGTGCGAAATTACAAATAAAATCTTTACCTTTGCCGATGTGAATGCTGAGAAATGTGCGCAACTATTGGCTATAAGGCCTTCCGTCGCTGTAACACTCACAAATTCACCAGCATATACGAACCCAACAATGGTTATATGGCACCTTGTCGCACCGAACAGCTCCAACATACAGAGAATGCTGAAAAAAACGACACTTCCCCATTAACCGCAAAAAGGAAAATCAATAGAGGTCAGCTATAAACCAACCCCTAACAAGATACGACTGAAATACATTCAAGAAATTTCATATCCAACAATGGAAAATCAAGAAGCTCTCATCGCACAGTGCGAAAAAGTGGCTCAGCAATGGATGACTTCCAGCTGCTATGACGCCGGAACACAGAAAGCCGTTAAGGCCCTTGTTGAAAACCCCGACAAGACGGAACTTATCGATTCCTTCTACAAGACCCTCGAATTTGGAACAGGCGGTCTGCGCGGCATCATGGGTCCTGGTACCAACCGCATGAACATCTACACCGTGGGTGCTGCCACTCAGGGTCTCTCTAACTATCTGAACCTCAACTTCAAGGACCTTGACCAGATTAGCGTAGTGGTAGGTCATGACAGCCGTAACAACAGCCGTCTTTTTGCCGAAACTGCAGCCAACATCTTCTCAGCAAATGGTATCAAAGTATACCTCTTCGAGGATATGCGCCCCACTCCCGAAATGTCATTTGCCATCCGTCATCTCGGTTGCCAAAGCGGTATCATCCTCACCGCCAGCCACAACCCCAAGGAATACAACGGCTACAAGGCCTATTGGGACGACGGCGCTCAGGTCCTCTCACCGCACGACAACGGCATCATCACCGAAGTTAACAAGGTAAAGGTGGAAGACATCAAATTTGAAGGAAATCCCGCCCTCATCGAAATCATCGGCAAGGACATCGACAAGATTTACCTCGACAAGGTACACACTCTCAGCATCGATCCCGAATGCATCAAGCGCCAAAAGGATTTGAAGATTGTCTACACTCCGCTCCATGGCACTGGTATGATGCTCATCCCCGATTCTCTGAAGCTTTGGGGCTTTGAAAATGTTCATTGCGTGCCCGAACAGATGGTGAAGGACGGAAACTTCCCCACCGTGAAGAGCCCGAACCCCGAAAACGGCGAAGCACTCACGATGGCTCTCAACTTGGCCAAGAGCATCGATGCTGACATCGTGATGGCCTCCGACCCCGATGCAGACCGTGTAGGTATGGCATGCAAGAATGACAAAGGTGAATGGGTGCTCATCGACGGCAACCAGACCTGCATGATTTTCCTCTACTACATCATCATGAACCGCAAGGCTCAAGGAAAGATGCAGCCCAACGACTTCATTGTAAAGACCATCGTAACGACTGAACTCATTAAGTCCATTGCCGACAAGAACCATATCAAGATGTTCGATTGCTACACGGGCTTTAAGTGGATTGCACGACTCATCCGCCTCAACGAAGGCAAGCTGCAGTACATCGGAGGTGGCGAGGAAAGCTACGGTTTCTTGGCCGAGGACTTCTGCCGCGACAAGGATGCCGTTTCGGCATGCTCCCTCTTGGCAGAAATCTGCGCATGGGCCAAGGATCAGGGTAAGACACTCTACGACGTGCTCATGGACATCTACTTGGAATATGGACTTGCCGTCAACAAGACCATTAATGTGGTGAAACCCGGTAAGACAGGTGCCGACGAGATCAAGGCTATGATGCAAAACTTCCGCAGCAACCGCCCGACTGAAATCGCAGGTTCGCAGGTAGTCTGCACAAAGGACTACGAAGCTTTGAAGGAATACGATGCCAATGGAACAGAAAAGGCTCTGGATTCCAATGATTTCCCCGAAAAGAGCAATGTGCTCCAGTGGTACACCGCTGACGGCACCAAGGTGAGCGTACGCCCCTCTGGAACCGAACCGAAAATCAAGTTCTACATCGAAGTCAAGGGCCACATGGAATGCCCCAAGTGCTATGCTGGTGCTGTGGCTGACTGCAACGAAAAGATTGAAGCCGTACAGAAAAGCCTCGGCCTCTGATTCGATTCGGTAAGTACTATTAAACAAACATAAATCATTCAAAAGGGCCTGTACGATACTTTATGAATCGGCAGGCCCTTCTGTTTTAAAAAACAGAAATATTCCTTATCCAAATCCAAAAGATTCAATCCATTTGCGTAGAGTTCCCACGCACATCATCCTCTCTCCATGCCAACCTACTATTTTATTTTCTGCAAAGGTGACATCATGCTCACCGATCACGGTGACATTCCTTGCTGTGAAGAACCACCCGTACACCTCGAACCATGGCACACACTCCACCATATGCCCGACCTCGATGGACATCTTTGCCGAACGGTTCGCATTGACGCCCCAGTCACCAAACCTGGATGGATGATGATGCCGCTTCGCGAATCATTTGAAATACTTTCAGCCCCACTCTATGCCATGGCAGGAAAAGCACAGGAAATTCTATATTGGGATCAGAACACCCGTTTCTGCGGCGTTTGCGGTGCTCCAATGAAGCTCCATACTGACATATCCAAACGTTGCACAAACTGCGGAAAAGAAGTCTGGCCAGCATTAGCCACAGCCATCATTGTAGCTATCACTCGCAATGAAGGACGAGAAATTCTACTTGTTCAAAGCAACAAGTTCAAAAAGGACTATCTAGGCCTCGTGGCAGGATTCGTCGAAACAGGAGAAACCCTAGAACAATGCGTCCACCGAGAAGTGATGGAAGAAACACAATTGCGCATTCGCAATCTTCGTTACTTCGCATCACAATCCTGGCCCTACCCTTGCGGTCTGATGGTTGGATTCACCGCTGAATACGAAAGCGGAGAACTCCATCTGCAACGTTCAGAACTCAACAAAGGAGGATGGTTCAGTCGCGAAAATCTACCGGCAATTCCGGGTAAAGTTAGTCTGGCTCGCCAACTCATAGACCATTGGCTTGATACAGAATAAGTTATCAATCCCCCTGTGTTTAAAATTCTTCAAGCAAAACTTCTCATTAATTCCACCCTAAGAAAATGACAACATCGTCCTCTGACATCCATATCCACTACCCTTCCACCATTGAGCGCAAAAAAACGTTTGACAAACTCAGCACGAAAACCAAGGATGAACTCAAAGCTCAAGCTACCCCTTTTCTCAATTTGATGAAAAAGTATAACCTCGTGGCAAAAATCGATGGAATGCTGAAGGAACCGAAAGAAGTGAGCAACATGCGCTCCAAAAAAAGCGTGCTAAAAGGTGACTATTTGAACCTCCTCAGCGTTTTATCGTACCCCAAGAACTACGAAATTCTTCTAAACGATATCCCCAAAAACTTGGAAAAGCTACTTAAGCTGATGGTCTGGAACTATTATGTCGGAGCCAAGGAGGTCAACAGAATCATGAAATCAGAATGCATGGAGGAATATCACATATTCTTCTATTACGACGATGATCGTCTTCCTCTCCCAGCTCCATTGAATGGATTCTGCGACACGATGAAAACTTGGATGAACTATACCCCCATCGACTATCTGATTCCTCTCAATGAAAATGTTCGGAAAGGAATTCTCCATCATTTCAGCAAATCTCTGAAAAAGAAGTCCTCTCTCGACCGACTTCCTGAGAAAGAAGGGCTAATAATCTACTCATCGGAAACGGGAGTACTAAACAATATGGAATTGCTTGAAAACCTCTACGAAAACAACATACTTCCCTTTAATTTGGGAAAACTGACTGTCACAGTGGTGAAACAAGCCATCAAGTATTTTCAGATTCCAGAATTCTTCACAACGAAAGGACTTCAGACTGTGGCCTCTTCCTTCGTACTTAATCTCTATTCCTCATATCGAACCTTCAACGAGAACGAGTCTGGCGCAACGAAAGAGCAAGCCTACAAAGATTTCTACAATTCCACATTTCAATTCAACAATAACATCCTAACGTGGGTAATGCCCTTCATCAACAGACTGAATGCTTCAATCAAAAACGATCGTTCAGCATATAGATCAGGACAACTGATTATGGATGATATCGTGGAGTTTCTTCTTGAAAATGACAATGGCAAATGGCTGTCATTTGACGAACTGAAATACGAATTACACCTTAAGGAAGAGAGCGCTAAATACAGTCCAAACATTCTTTCAGCCGAAACTTTCCTAGAAAGACGGATAGACAACAAGTTGACTGGAAAACGAATCCTTCCTGATAATTGCTACACCGACTTCACCGAACCATTCATAGGAAGCATTCTGTTCATGATGGCAGCCCTCGGAGTGGCTGAAATCGCCTACAAAGAACCATCCGAAAAGGATTCTTCCTACTACAGTGGCCTGCAATATTTACGCCCGACAAAATTACTGGCTTACGTGACTGGAAAGACTCAAGTCTACACGCCTCCTGTCGTGTCCCCTTCCGAAAAGTCATTCAACATTAACCCCAAACATCTGCTCATACAGAAGTTGACCGACAACAGTCCTTTCGAAACTGAACTGAAGAAAAGAACCATACAGGTGTCACCGTCTCTCTTTGAGATCAATTTCGTCAGTTTGTTTAAATACTGCAAGTCAAAAGCCGATGTGTCAAGCTTCATCCAATTGTTCAAATATCACATCACAGACGAGTTGCCCCCCATTTGGAATGACTTCTTCGACGAAGCCCTACGTCGCAGTTCCGTCCTTCAAGAAAAGCAAGAGACCTACTTCAGCCTACGCATCAAGCTAAAAGACAAGGCCCTATACCAACTGCTCACGGAAAACCCAATAATCCGGCCTTTCGTCATTCGAGCTGAAAACGACTTATTGCTCATCAGATGCGAGGGCCAGGACTTCGTCAGTGACGAACTCGAAAAGTATGGTTTCCATTTCAGTCTCCCATCATATAATCACTCATTCTAGTTCTATTTTCCACATATGGCCACCTACGACACCCCCTTTGGTTCGCCTCAGGACCTTTTCCATGACGAGAGCGTTCTCACTTCCAAGCAAGTAACAATGCACGCCCTTACCTCCAAAGAACTCTCTGAACTGCAAGTTTTTTTCCATACGAAGACTGTGAAGGAACTCACAAAAATTGCAGCCCCGTTTCTTGACTTTATCAATATTTTCAAACCCGTTGTATGCACAAACGGAAAAATGTCAGAACCAGAAGAAATCACCATCTTCCGAAGCACAGCCCATAAACAGAAAACCGAGTACACCAATTTTCTGGCATTTTTCCTTACCAAGGAGAATTTTATAGTGTTTTTCCGCATGCTTGACCCTCGCGTCAGACAGATTTGGCACGAAGTCGCCACTAATTTATACATCAGCACACAACGCGCCAACGAGATTATGGGGGAACCATGTTTGCGAAACAATGCGCTTTTCCGTAACAAACCAGAACTGATTCCTGCACTATCACCCTTCTTTTCTATCCACAGCTATAAGGCATATGACGAAAAGAACCATAAGACAGGGAAAAAAGCGGAACTCAAGCAGATTGATGACATTGGTTTCTACAACATCGACATTTTCCTCCTTACGCGTCCCCTCATACCTCCAGTAAGAAAAAAGGACATCACATACCTAGACGAATTACCTGCCGAAGAAAATCTGCTCACCTACTCAGGCGAAGACTCCTTCCTACCCCAACTGAGCATACTCTATATGGCAAACTCCAATATCTACGGGGCGTATAGGACTGGTTTGAAAGCATCCATAAACCAATTGGCCGAACAGTTCTACCCTAAAGAATTCTTTCCTCATTCAGCCGACCCAAAACTCAAAACGGCAGCAACGATGATGGGAGCCGCACTTTACGACAAGTTCATTCCAGCCTCTATGTCATTATCCATAGATTGTAAGCCCATTAAGCTCTTGGAGAAATTCATTCACTCCTCCTTGAATATCTCAGGTTCAGCTTGCGGCATCATTCTTCCACGGCTGAAAAAAGTATGTGCGGCAACACTAAATAATTCATATTCCGACGTAATCATCGATTTCATTGTCAGGGATTTGTATGAGAAACAAGAAAACGGATGGATACCCATAGAGCTTATCTTTCGCAAACACCGCGAATTGGTATCCCCAATGGGAAAATACCCGTCATACTACAATGAGAGCAAATTAAAGCATATCACAATTTTCACGCTTTCCGAACTTGAGAAAAAAGGAGCGAAAAACGACTTCAACAATGTCTATATCCGCCACAGCAACATCATAAGCAATGTCGTGGATCCTTTCTACAAGGGAATCATCTTCATGATGTCCCTAATGGGATTGGTAGAAATAGCCTACACTCTACCGGACGAAAACGCACCATCGTGCTACAGCGGACTGCGCTACGTCAGAGTGACAGATCTCTTCCGCTACGTTTTCGGCATCATCAAAAGCTATACCCCACCCATTTCTTCTAACCATCAACCCACTTTCACGCTCGACCCCGATCGGTTGCTCCTCACGTCCAATCAAAAGAACAATCCAGCCACAAGCTTCATGAACAAGATTGGCAAACGCATATCTCCATCTATATATAAGGTGGATTTCGCCAGCTTCATCCAGAATTGCACAAGCAGTGAACAAATCAAGCAACGCCTCGAAATGTTCAAACAGTTCATCAGCCAGGATATCCCCGAGAATTGGAAAGAGTTTCTCAATCAAGTAGAAGCACGTAGCCAAGTGTTCGAGCCCACCAATGAACCTTACCTCGTGTTTGATATTCCACACGCGGACAAAGAATTCCAACGCTTGGTACTTACCGCTCCTGACATTCGCCCCTACGTATTAAAAGGAGAAGGCTTCACGCTAGTGGTCAAAACGTCCAATATTCCCCATCTGAAGCGCGCCTTAAAAAAATATGGTTACCTTCTGTAAGTAAGGGATATAAACGAAAATGCAAGAAAACCAAGGGGTCAAATGCAAAGAAATGCGTAACTTTGCTTCCAAATAGGCCGTGTCGACCACTCCTAGCATCATTCACTAGGGAAAGACATCCAGTAGTCGGACATGCTCATTCATCAAAACAGCAACCATATAACGCATGCAAAACAATTATATCGTTAGACAAATAAACGCATTTGCCATGCAAGATGGCATCGTGCTCGGAATCTTCGGGCTCACGTCGCTTTGGGTGTTCAAATGGTCGTTTACTATGCCCTTCTTCTCCACCCTTTTCGGGGTGATGCTGTTGGGCAGTCCTGCACTTGGATTGGCGCTGACACTCCGTTTCCGCACCCGTGCCGTAGGCCAAACAGGAGGTTTCAGTTTCTTCCATGGTTTTCTCCATGCCCTATTCATGGGTTTCTATGCTTCCATTTGGGTTGCCCTCGGCACATTCATTTATCTGCAATACTTTGACCACGGCACCCTCTTCGCTGCTTACGAGCAATCGCTCCAAACGCCACAAATGGCACAATACCTCAACGAGTCAGGCCTCATTGTAAGCCTCAACACCTTGACCAACGGAAATGGAGTGAAGGGCATAGGTGACATCATGCGTAACGTGGGTGCAGCAAACTATGCAGCCATCTCACTCTACAATTCCCTCATCATCGGCCCTGTCATTGCTGCAATCATCGGCCTTATAGCGCGCCGTAGCACCCGCAGGGGACGTTAAATTCACCCATTTATAACTATTCAGAACAAAACAACCCCAATATACTCAGACACTATGGACTACAAATACGACATATCGGTTGTCGTTCCTCTCTACAACGAAGCCGAGAGCCTACCCGAACTCTATGCATGGATTGAGCGCGTGATGAAAGCGAATGGATTCACTTTCGAAATCATCTTTGTCAATGATGGTAGCACAGACTCCTCGTGGAGCGTCATTGAAGGCTTTGCCAAAAACGACGAACGCATTCACGGCATCAAATTCCGCCGCAACTACGGCAAGTCCCCCGCCCTTTTCTGTGGTTTCCGTGCAGCCCAAGGCCGCGTGGTCATCACTATGGACGCCGACCTTCAGGATTCCCCTGACGAAATCCCGGAACTTTTCCGTATGATCACAGAGGAAGGATACGACCTCGTGTCAGGCTACAAACAGAAACGCTACGATCCGCTGTCAAAAACCATCCCCACCAAACTTTTTAACGCCACTGCACGTAAGGTAAGCGGCATCCCCAACCTCCATGACTTCAACTGCGGACTGAAAGCCTACCGCAACGAAGTGGTGAAAAACATTGAGGTCTACGGAGAAATGCACCGTTACATCCCCTATTTGGCTAAAAACGCTGGATTCAACAAAATCGGCGAAAAGGTCGTACACCATCAGGCCCGCAAGTTTGGCAAGACGAAATTTGGCGGTCTCAACCGTTTCGTCAATGGCTACCTTGACCTTCTTTCACTTTGGTTCCTCAATAGTTTCGGCCTCAAACCGATGCACGTATTTGGATTCCTCGGTTCTGTCATGTTTTTCCTCGGCTTCGTAGCCTGTATCGTGGTAGGTGCTGTCAAACTGGTACATCTCAGTTCAGGTGTGCCCGCTCCTCTCGTAACAGATTCGCCCTACTTCTTTATTGCACTCACCATGATGATTCTCGGCACTCAGCTTTTCGTAGCTGGTTTCCTCGGCGAACTCATCAGCCGCAATGCAGCAGGTCGCAACGACTACCAAATCGAAAAGGAAATCTGACGCATACTCATCTAATGAAACCACTTTTCAACCAACTGTTATGCTTGCGTCATGCTCTCGTTGCAACAGCTGTGGCGTGTGGAATCGTGTCGTGTTCTAACATTGATTGCCCACTCGACAATGTCGTGATGATGCAGTGCAACCTTTATGCTTCCGAAACTGGCCAGCCTCTCAAGCTCCCAGTAACGCTCACAGTAACTCCTGCAGGACGCGACACCATACTGCTCAATCAAGCGAAGGACATTACATCATTTCTGCTTCCACTGAAAGAAGCGGGAACAGCCGACACGCTTTTGCTTCACCTCACCAATGAGTCTGGACAAGAAGCCACTGACACGCTTTTCGTAGACCATACACCCCATGCCCACTTCGAAAGCCTTGATTGCCCCGCCTCTTTCTTCCACACTATCCACAGCGCAAGAGGTACAAGCCATCCTCTTGCAGTGCTGCCGCTCACTGTCGACAGCGTGAAGCTCATACGTTCCACCGTTAACTACGACGATATTGAAAACATCCGCATTTTCCTTCGTTCCACTTCTGGCCATTAGCAGTCTGCTTCCACTGCCATCGTTAGCACAAAAGCAGGGCACATCCACCGCTGCTGACTCCACCCATAACACTCGTCCTGAACAAGTGAAAGGCGTGCAATTTGCATCCCGCGAGGAAGCTGCAGCTGCTCTCCTCGCAGCCAAACAGATGCCGCTTATGGCAGGAATCAGTGTTTCGGTTGATGTAGCAGGAGCTGTTATGGCCCTTGCCACCCCCTACGGACAATATGAAGCAGCAGCACGACTCAATATGAAGGGGCGTTTCTTCCCAACCGTTGAAGTGGGATGGGGCACAAGTGACCATACCAACGAAACGTCCGAGCTCCACTATAAAGTCAACGCTCCTTATTTTCGTCTTGGAATGGACTACAATGTGGCAAAAGACGTGCAAAGCGGGAACCGTATTTTCGTAGGTTTGCGTTACGCCTTTACTTCCTTCAAGTACAACATCGACGGACCTGACATCATTGATCCCGTTTATGGCACCATCACCCCATTTCATTTCACTGGTGTGAAAGGCGGTACACAATGGGCAGAAGTGGTGGCTGGACTTGAAGCCAAAGTATGGGGACCACTCCACCTCGGATGGAGCGTACGCTATCGAATGCGACTCCACAACCGCCGCACCGACCTCGACAACGCATGGTACATTCCAGGCTACGGAAAGAACGACACACATGCCTTGGGCGGTACATTCAACGTAATCTTTGACATTTAAGAAAGACCACATTCTCCACCATCATGGAATTGACAAATCGGTTGCCGTAACCTAAAGTATCCGACTCAAACCGTCCCCCCAAAATGACCAGACTTAATATATAACCCTTTCCACAATGACCTCGCGCAACAAGAAAGCCCTTGGAGCAACATTTCTACTCCTGCTAATCATTGGCACCGTATGGATTGTAAAGTTCCGAGGGACCTCAACCCTCCGCACAGCCGAAGGAGCAATCTTCGGAACCTACTATCACATCAAATACGAAGCCCCAACAGCGCTCGATGCAGACATAGCCCAAGCCCTCCATGAAGTGGATGCTAGCATGTCCGTATTCAACAAGCAGAGTACGCTTTCCGCCATCAATGCCTCACGCTCCGAACAGACAGACCCATTGCTTTACGATGTCGTGAAACGGGCCCTCACCATCAGCAAAGCTACTGACGGTGCATTCGATGTAACAGTAATGCCACTTGTCAATGCTTGGGGATTCGGATTCAAACAAGGAAGTCTCCCTACCCCCACACAGATTGATTCCCTTCGTCAGTTCGTAGGCATCGACCGAATCACCTTGACCCCTGACAGTCTTCTCCACAAATCAGACCCGCGCGTGATGGTCGACTGCGGAGCCATCGCCAAAGGTTATGGCGTAGACCGCGTGGCACACGTGCTTCGAAAGCATGGTGTGCGCAACTACATGGTAGAAATCGGCGGTGAAGTTGTGGTTAAAGGTCGCAACCCCAATGGCAGACCTTGGCAGATTGGTATAAGCAAACCCATTGATGACAAATCAGGACAAGAGAGAGAACTGCAAACCGTCCTGAGCCTTCAGGACTGCGCTGTAGCAACTAGCGGAAACTACCGCAACTTTTACGTGAAGGACGGACGCAAATATGCCCACACCATTGATCCGCGCACCGGTCAGCCCGTACAACACTCTCTCCTTTCTGCCACTGTCATGGCTCCTGATTGCGCCACAGCTGATGCCTATGCCACAGCATTCATGGTGCTAGGTGTGGAAGGCGCACAAAAAGTACTTGATAAACACAAGGAACTTCGAGTCTACTTTATCTACGAAGACACAGACGGCAGTCTGAAAGTCTACCGAAAGGGCATGTGACACGATGTAAGACAAATACATATCGCGTCACATATCTTCCAAAACAAATCTATTTAGGCGGGCAAGAGGAATTGGAGCATGAGAATCCATTCCACTTGCCCGTTTTTTGGAATACTCGCAATGTCTCACCCCCAACACACTTCCCATGGACCACTCCTTCTCGAACAAACTGCTACTGACTCCCCTTTTTCAAGGATTCAGCCGTTTGGATTTTCTAGATATCGTGGAGAAAATTCCACTTGACTTCCGCACGTTCCAACCCGGAGAAGTGATTATCCATCAAGAACAACCCTGTCACAACCTTGGCATGTTGCTTGGTGGCGAAACCTGGCTCGGACAAAAAGATACATCTACCACCTACCTATACGAAGAATTCATCGTCGCGCCCTTCGTCCTACAACCCGAATGTCTCTTCGGACTCCACAACCGCTACTCACGCACCATGACAGCCGCCACAGAATCGCAAGTGGTCATTCTTTCAAAACAAAGTGTCAACACGCTCATGCACGAACGCATTGCATTCCAGCTCAACCTGCTTAACTGCATCTGCACTGAAGCGCAACACCGCGGACGACTCATGTGGCAAAAAAGGTTTGACACCCCAGACAAGCGTTTCCGCTTCTTCCTTTTCCGTCGCAGCCTTCGCCCCTCTGGTTGTAAGCGGCTCAGTATACGCATGGAAGACCTTGCTGACGAACTCGGAACCACCCGTCTCCAAGTGTCACACATGCTTCGCCAACTACAATCCGAAGGCCTCATATCTCACTCACGAGGGCGCATCATCATTCCCCATCTCGAACTGTTGCTATAACGTGCGCTTCCCCCTCACACAGCAATGCAAGGAAAAACTTTTCAAGTTTTTCCTTGGCATTTCTCTCGCCATACACTAATTTTGCACTGAATTGGCTAAAAGCCACTTCTCACCCATTAATTATGTTTAGAAGAAAAACCAAGAATTGGTATGTGCCCAAAGGGCAGGAACCGACAGAATTCGACAAACGCATATTGAGTTTCCAAAATCGTGGAGAACTCGTCCCCACCCGTAAACTCATCAAAACCCCTGAACAGATTGAAGGCATAAAGCGTTCATGCGAAGTAAACACGGGTGTGCTTGACCTCGTGGAAGAAAAGATACACGCTGGCATGAGCACTGCCGACATCGACAAACTCGTCTACGACTATACCGTGGCCCATGGCGCCACTCCCGCACCGCTCAACTACGAAGGATTTCCCAAAAGTGTATGTACAAGCATCAACGAAGTGGTGTGTCACGGCATTCCCTCGGAATATGAGATTTTGGAAGAAGGCGACATCATCAATGTTGACGTCAGTACCATCCTGGATGGCTACTACAGCGATGCCTCCCGCATGTTCATCATCGGCAAGACCACACCAGAGAAAGAAAAGCTCGTACGCATCACAAAAGAATGCCTCGACCTCGGTGCGGAAGCAGCCAAACCTTGGGGCTTCGTAGGTGAAATTGGCAAAGCCATCGAAAAGCATGCGAAGAAAAACGGATTCAGCGTGGTACGTGACCTATGCGGCCACGGCGTAGGGCTTGAATTCCACGAAGAGCCTGAGGTAGACCACTACAATACCCATCATCACGGCATGCTACTCGTACCAGGAATGGTATTCACGATTGAGCCAATGATTAACATGGGTGACTGGCACGTGTTCATCGACGAAGAAGACGGATGGACCGTTGTCAGCGAGGACGAACTACCTTCAGCACAATGGGAACACACATTCCTCATGACGGAAAACGGATTGGAAATCCTTACCCATTGATACCCTAACGCTACACTAGCTTTTTCACAAAACAAACATAGCAAAGCAAGCCACCAATGATCACCATACTTGCCATAGAATCCAGCTGCGATGACACTTCTGCTGCCGTGCTGCGCGACGGAATATTGCTCAGCAACGTGACAGCAAGCCAAGCTGTTCACGAAGCCTACGGTGGCGTGGTACCCGAATTGGCATCACGCGCCCATCAGCAAAACATCGTCCCCGTAGTCGACCAGGCGCTCAAGCAGGCAGGAGTGACGAAAGAGGAGCTTTCGGCCATTGCCGTAACCCTCGGCCCCGGATTGATGGGCTCTCTCCTCGTTGGAGTTTCGTTTGCCAAGGGACTAGCCATATCACTCGGTATCCCATTCATCGAAGCCAATCATCTACAAGGGCATATCTTGGCCCACTTCATCCGCACCGCCGATGACGACCACGAACTGCCCCCCTACCCATTCCTCTGCCTTCTCGTTAGTGGTGGAAACTCGCAGATTGTAAAAGTTAGCGCCTACAATCAGCTTGAGATTCTAGGACAGACTATCGACGATGCAGCAGGAGAAGCCATGGACAAATGCTCCAAGGTCATGGGCTTCGGTTATCCCGGAGGTCCTATCATCGATCGTCTTGCCAGACAAGGCAATCCCAATGCCTATACATTCTGCAAACCCCATATCAAAGGATTAGACTACAGTTTCTCAGGACTGAAAACGTCCTTTCTCTATTTCCTCCGCGACGAATTGAAGAAAGACCCAGACTTTATTGAGCACCATAAGGAAGATCTTGCAGCCTCGCTTGAGCATACCATCGTTGATATCCTCATGAAGAAGCTCGACCTTGCCGTCAAGCAAACTGGCATTACCCATGTGGCCCTGTCTGGAGGCGTTTCTGCCAACACCGGACTGCGCAACGCTTTCAAGGAACGTGCTGAAAAGAAAGGATGGAACATCTACATTCCACGCTTCTCCTACACCACCGACAATGCGGCAATGATTGCTATTACGGGCTATTTCAAGTATCTCGACAAAGATTTCTGCCCCATCAGCAAACCAGCCTACTCGCGCACTGTCCTCTAACCACCCCCCTTCAGAAACAACTCACCCACAATGGGGCACTATATCGAATAGACCCCACCCACACACTTACATAAGAATATGGATTTAGACCTCAAACTCGTTAGCAAAGAAATCAACGAAATCATGTGGCGCGACTGCAAGACTCTCAGCACTGCAGAGAGTTGCACTTCTGGCCGCGTTGCCAGCGTCATCACAGCCGTACCCGGCAGCTCCAACTACTTCAAAGGCGGACTCATCGCCTATGCTGATGAAGTAAAAGAGAACCTCCTCGGAGTAGACGCCCAAGTGATAGAAGAAAACACCCCGGTTTGTGAAGAGGTGGCACGCCAAATGGTTATCGGTGCCAACAAGCTTTTCAACACGGACTATGCTGTAGCCATCACAGGCTATGCAGGCCCCGGCGGTCCCGACGGCGGAAAGGCAGGTGTCATCGTAGGCACCATTTGGATCGCAGTTGGAAATGCTGACCGCATCGTTACTCGCATGATTGAAGAAGACAACGGACGCGATAAAAACCTCGCATCTGCCACAAACGTGGCCATGCACATGCTCCTCGACTACATCAAAGGCGAAACCCCTGAAGCCTAAAAGTATAGATTACATAAACATAGCACATCCATGACGATGCGCAAAAATCGCGTAACGTCCGGCAAGAACGCACATAAATGCGCCTTGCCGAACGTTTTTCAACTGCAAACAAGCTCTGGACAACGTGATTTTCAATGTTTTTCAAAGAAAAAAGCTGGCAAGACTTTGTCAGATAACAAAAAGTTAGTAATTTTGCACCCCGTAAGTGGAAGCTACGACTCGGCTGGTTAATATTAAGATACCACCCCAAGATTACGCAACTACAACTTCTGAAACCCGGCACGAAGGACGGACGGCACACCCACTTGATTTCATCACCTCACACAAAGAAACAAAGCGAAAGCAATGTCTAAGATTTGTCAAATTACAGGAAAGAA
>ERZ1026886.552-NODE-552-length-19081-cov-7.338274_pt1 | contig 19081 bp, 15 predicted proteins | sample MGYA00380173_ERZ1026886 | MGnify/ENA primary metagenome ERZ1026886 (study PRJEB33269, sample SAMEA4719809) | human gut metagenome | biome: human-associated habitat; feature: organic feature; material: feces | place: Cameroon | collected 2013-10 ... | reverse complement strand
GGTGAAACGATTTTTCAATTATATCAAATACATTTTTTAATGATCATAAAATAAATGAGGAGGTTTCTATGAAAAAGAATATCAAACATTTTTTTCTGTTGACAGCTCTTGCCGCTGGAACAATCCATTTTGTTAACAGATTTATTAATATGACAGCTGATATCAAGAATATTTTGAAAGCAGAGAACGGCAATTTTTACGATTGGAAAAACGGACAGATTTATTATACGAAACGCGGATCAGGCAGTCCGTTATTGCTGATTCACGATCTGAATCCGGTCAGCTCTTCTTATGAATGGTGCAAAGTGATTCGAAAACTGGAAAAGAAACATACTGTCTACACACTGGACTTACTTGGATGTGGACGCTCTGCAAAACCGTACTTAACTTACACCAATTATTTATATGTTCAGCTTGTGACGGATTTTATCCAAAATGTAATTGGAGAAAAAACAGATATTATTGCATCGAATGAATCAATCTCATTTGTAACGTTAGCTTGCAATATGAATAAGGATCTGGCAAACTCTATTATTGCAATCAATCCGACCTCTTTGAAAGAGCTTCATATTACAACCGATAAATATGCTTCTGTGAAAAAAACATTATTGGAACTCCCTGTGATTGGAACATTCCTTTACAACATCAAAGTTAGCAATACTTACATCACCAAAGATTTCCGCGAGGAATATTATGCGAGACCACAGTTGGTTTCTTCCAAATTAATTGACGCATACTACGAAGCAGCCCACATGAATTTCAGTCATGGTAAATATTTAATGGCAAGCATGGAAGCAAATTACACAAAGAATAGTATTGAACATGCGCTGAAAAAATTAGAAACTCCAATTTATGTGATTGAGAGTCGAAACATGAAAGATGCAATCGCAATTGCAGATTCTTATAAAAAGACAAACTCCAGAAATGAAATCGTATACTTATCCAACTGTAAAAAATATCCACAGTTAGAGATTGCCGATAAAGTTGTGGAAGCAATTGATATGTTTTTAAAGTAGGATTATTTTAGAATTTAATAATAAAAAGAAAAAACTCCTGTCCTCCAAATGATGCATTAAAAACACGTTTTATAATAGAATGTAAAAATTTTTTACATTTAAGCATGTTATTGCATCATAAAAAAGACAGGAGTTTGTGTATATGGTGATTTATTTTATCACCCAATTATTACATCACTCAGTAACTATTATTTTTACAACGGTGTCTTTGTCGGTGTTCCGGCTTTTCTCGGATAAGTTTTCGGTGTTCCCTTCACCTTATCGATCACGACAAACGATCTTTTCTGCTCATACAGATCAAATTTATAGACTTCTTTCATTTTTCCTCCAAGCAAAAATGTTGCATTTTTTGCATTAGCAACTTCCGCTTCAATTTCACCGGATTTATAAGAAATAAAGTTTCCACCTATTTTTACAAAAGGAATACAATACTCTTCTAAAGAAGAAAGGTTTGCAACTGCCCTTGAGACAACCAGATCAAACTTTTCACGGTATTCCTTATTTTTTCCAAGCTCCTCCGCTCTCGCGTGAAGTGCTTCAATATCTTTTAATCCAAGTTCCTCTATCACTTCCTGTAAAAATAATATTCTTTTATTCAGAGAATCAGCAAGTGTCATCCTCAGATCTGGAAATGCAATTTTCAAAGGAATCCCTGGAAATCCGGCGCCGGTTCCCATGTCCATCACTGAAACTTCTTTTTGGAGATCATACACTTTGATCAGGGAGAGACTGTCCAGAAAATGTTTTTCAATGACTTCATCAAATTCTGTGATTGCAGTCAGATTCATAACTTTATTTTTTTCCACCAGCATCTCATAATATCTGATAAACTGCTGTATCTGATTATCGCTTAATTCAATCTGAAGTTCTTCCAGACCTTTTAAAAATTTTTCTAAATTATATGTCATTTTATATTTCCTTTATGATATTTCATCTGCTCCATATAAACCAAAAGCACCGAAATGTCTGCCGGGGAGACTCCTGAAATTCTCGATGCCTGGCCAATTGATAACGGTCTGTAAAGTTTTAACTTCTGTCTGGCTTCAATACGGAGGCTTGGTACTTCATCATAATCAAAATCTTCTGCTATTTTTTTATTTTCCAGTTTTTTATAATGCTCTACCTGTTTAATCTGCCGCACAATATATCCATCATACTTGATATTGATATTAACCTGTTCAACTACATCATAAGGCAGCTCAGGTCTTTCCTTATCAATCGGAGCTAATTTCTCATAATCAAGTTCAGGTCTGCGAATGAGTTCTGTTAAAGTTGTTCCTGTATTTAATGGAATACTTCCGTAACTTTCCAAAAGAGCCTGAACCTCTTTATTAGCACCGATCTTAACTCCGGCAACACGTTCAATCTCTTTCTGGATCAATACTTCCTTCTGGCAGACCCAGTCATAACGCTCCTGTGAAATTAAACCAATCTCATATCCTTTTTTTGATAAACGGAGATCAGCATTATCCTGACGAAGCAGCAAACGGTATTCCGCACGGGAAGTCATCATGCGATACGGCTCATGATTTTCTTTTGTCACAAGATCATCAATTAATACTCCTATATAAGCCTCGGAGCGATCTAATATCAGCGGTTCTTTTCCGAGAATGCTCATGGCTGCATTGATTCCGGCAACTAACCCCTGACAGGCAGCCTCCTCATAACCACTGCTTCCATTAAACTGACCACCGGAAAACAGTCCTTTGATATTTTTAAATTCCAGAGTAGCATACAACTGATTTGGATTGATACAATCATACTCAATCGCATAAGCATTACGGACAATTTTCACATGTTCAAGTCCCGGCAGGGTGCGGTACATTTCATGCTGGACATCTTCCGGTAAAGAGGAGGACATTCCACCGACATACATCTCATTCGTATTTAATCCTTCCGGCTCAATGAAAATCTGATGTCTGTCCTTGTCCGCAAATTTTACAACCTTATCTTCAATGGAAGGACAGTATCTTGGTCCTGTACCTTCAATAATTCCTGCATAAATCGGAGAACGGTCTAAGTTATTCCGGATGATCTCATGTGTTTTCTCATTTGTATAAGTCAGCCAGCAGGAAACCTGATCGATCTGCACATCTTCAGGATTAGTTGTAAAGGAAAAAGGTACAACTCTCTCATCTCCCTTTTGCTCCTGCATTTTTGAAAAATCAACAGACCTTTTGTCAATTCGTGCAGGTGTTCCTGTCTTAAAACGGAACATTTCAATTCCATGCGCTTTCAGGGAATCTGTCAGATGGTTGGCTGCCTGCAGACCGTTTGGTCCGGTGTATGTGATCATCTCACCGGTCAGACATCTTGCGCGAAGATAAGTTCCCGTGCACAATACGACTGCTTTACAATGATAAACCGCACCTGAAAACGTTTTCACGCCTGTTATTTTCTGAATCTCTTTTCCATTTTCCAGCGCTGCTGTTTCCGTGATAATTTCAGAAACTTCTGCCTGACGAATGGTAAGATGATCGGTATTCTGAAGCGTCTTCCGCATCTCCATACTGTAATTCATTTTATCTGCCTGCGCACGCAGTGAATGAACGGCCGGACCTTTGGATTTATTTAACATCTTGGACTGGATAAATGTCTTATCGATATTTTTTCCCATCTCACCACCGAGCGCATCGATCTCACGAACCAGATGTCCCTTGGAACTTCCTCCAATATTCGGATTACACGGCATCATTGCGATACTGTCTACACTCACGGTAAAAATAATTGTTTCCAGTCCGAGTCTTGCACACGCCAATGCTGCCTCGCATCCGGCATGTCCGGCTCCGACTACAACCACATCATATTCTTCCTCTACATACGGAATCTTCTTCTCTTCCATTTCTCTGTCCTCAACTCATATAAGATTTTGAATGATTCTCTTTCACATTACAATCTGCAAATTATTTTTTATTTACCCATACAGAATTTGCTGAATATTTCATTTACCAGATCATCTTCCACAGATTCTCCGATAATATTTCCTAGCTCCTCGTAAGCATTCATCAGATCAATGGAATAAAAATCTTCCGGCATATCATCTGCAATACTCTGCAATACTAAATTTAAACTTCGCAAAGCTTCCTGTAAAGATGTTTTATGTCTGATATTCGTAATATAAACTTCATCATTAAATGTAACTTCCCCGGAGAAGAACATTTCTTTGATCGTTTCTTCAAGGTCATCCATTCCGGTCTGCTCTTTTGCAGAAATTGAGATCATTTTTTTATCCAGATGTTTTCTGATATCTTCCACAGTTGTGACCGGACTTAAATCAGATTTATTTAACAAAACGATTGCATGTCTGTCTTTCAACAACTCCATGATCTCATGATCATTTTCATCTAACGCTGTGGATGTGTCAACTACGTAAATGACAAGATCGGCATTATTCAAATATTTCTTTGCACGTTCCACACCGATTTTTTCCACGACATCTTCCGTGTCACGGATTCCAGCGGTATCAATGATATTCAATAAAATACCGTTTAAATTAATCTGTTCTTCCAGAACATCCCGTGTTGTTCCCGCAATATCTGTAACGATTGCCTTCTCTTCTCCAACCAGAGAATTTAAAAGAGAAGATTTTCCGGCATTCGGCTTTCCAACAATAACAGTTGAAATACCTTCTTTTAACATTTTTCCATTATCGCTGTTTGCAAGCAGTTTATCAATTTTTTTTATCACATCCGATACTATACCGGAAAGTTCTTCCGGATATCCATCCAGACTTATGTGCTCCGGATCATCTAATGCACTTTCGATAAACGCAATCTCATGTAAAACAGTTCCGCGGATTTCTTTGATTTTTTCTGAAACAGAACCTGAAAGCTGGCTCAACGAACTTTTTAATGCAAATTCATTCTTGGAATTGATAACATCAATAACGGATTCTGCCTGTGAGAGATCAATTCTTCCATTCAAAAATGCACGTTTTGTAAATTCACCCGGCTCTGCAGGACGCGCACCATATTTGATCACTGTTTCTAAAATTCTCTTCATGACATAAACGCCGCCATGACAATCTATCTCAACCGTATCTTCCCTGGTATAACTTTTCGGTCCTCTCATCAGAAGAACCATAACTTCATCGATCACTTCATCGCCGTCATGAATATGACCATAGTGAATTGTATGCGTTGGCATATCTTCTAACTTTTTCTGATTCTTCATTTCAAAAATACGGTCTGTGATAGAAACTGCCTCGTCTCCGCTGATTCTTACGATTCCGATTCCTGAACTTGTCATTGCAGTTGCAATTGCAGCAATGGTATCCGTTCCCATAGTGATATCCTTTCCATGTACAAAACTGCACGCCGCAAAACTTCATAAGAACCTGCCATATCATTTCCGGCATTTTCATAAAGCTTTGTAACGTGCAGCTTCTGGTCTTTTAAATTCTATACTTGAATTTATCTTTCTCTATCTCTTTTTAAAGTAACAACCACATGTCTGTATGGTTCTTCGCCCTCGCTGTGTGTTGTTACAAACTTATCATTCTGCAATGCAGAATGGATAACTCTTCTCTCAAAAGGATTCATTGGTTCTAAAGAAACAGGACGTTTTGTTCTCTTTACTTTGTATGCAATGTTCTTTGCAAGATTCTCCAATGTCTCTTTTCTTCTCTTGCGGTAATCTTCTGTATCAATCTTAACTTTAATGTATTCCTCAGAATTTTTATTCACTGCAAGGTTTGCAAGATACTGCAGGGAGTCGAGAGTCTGTCCTCTTTTACCAATGAGGATACCCATGTCATCTCCTTTCAGTTCTACGTTGTAAGTATTACCATCTTCTGCTTTTTCAATAATGATCTCAACTTTAAGATCCATAGCAGCAAAGATTTTCTGTAAAAATTCTGTGATATCACCTTCTACAGAATATTTCTTACGGACTTTGATCACAGCATCTTTTCTTGCGATTCCTAAAAATCCTGTGCTTCCTTTTTCAATTACTTCATATTCGATCTGATCACTGGTAGCTCCAAGTTTTACAAGAGCTTCTGTGATAGCATCATCGACTGTTCTTGCTGATACTTCAATATACTCCATAACAATAACCTCCACATATACGTTATCTTACCAACACGTTTTTGAAAAATAATCTGTTAGTTTTTCTTATTATTTCTCTCGTTAAATTCACGGACCAGGTTTGCTTTTGCAGCCATACTTCCAGGTTTTGCATTCGCTTTCAATGCATTTGCCTTCTCAAGTTCAAGTTCTTTCTCTGCAGTTGTCTTAACAGAACTCTTGGAACTTGCTGTAACCTGTCTTGTGTTCATACGTGCAGCATTGGAAATCTGGTTTTCGGTGATTCCCATTTTTTCACGTTTTTTCTTTGCTTTTTCCTGATTCTTTGCAATAATATCGTCCAGATCGATCTTATCAAAATGTTTATTTAAGAAGAACTGCTGGATACTTCTTACAACCGCACTTGCGATCCAGTAGATACCGAGACCGACCGGAACAGTAAAACACATTACCAGTGAGAATAATGGCATGGTACGGTTCATCATCTTCATCTGCTGAGCCATCTGGTCATTATCTCCGCCTGCTGTTGCAGCCGTTGGCATTAACTTGATATTTAAAACCTGTGTCAAATAAGAAATCACAGGAATCAGCAATGCAAGAACTGCCATCAGAATACTTCCACCTGCAAATGCAGCTTTGATGATCTGAAATGGAGTATCTGAAATATTTAATCCTATAAAGTTGTTTACATGAGAAACTACACCATATGTAGAATCAATGGAATCTGTGAGCGCCGGAAATGACTCTCTTAAGGAATCCCATCCGTTAGAACTCATTTTCGATAAAACATCTACTACATAATTCTGTAAGGTTGTTGTATCTGTTGCCGTAAAATCAACTTGTACTGTGTTCAATTTTAATGTGCTCATCAGGTTTGTCATAATATCCTGATAGCCGCTTGTCGCCATGATCTTATCAACCAGATCAAGATAAACATCCTTCACACTGCTGATATAGGCAGGAACATTCATAAACACACGGTACAAAGCTAACAGTAAAGGCATCTGGATTAACATCTGCACACAGCTGCCTGTCGGTGAAACACCATACTTCTCATAGATCTGCTGTGTCTCAGCCTGCATATTCTGCATGGATACGGTATCTTTTTTATCCTTATACTTTTTCTGGACCGCCTGAAGCTCCGGGTTCATCTTCTGGGATAACTTCGAGAACTTCTGCTGTTTATAAGTCAATGGGAACATTAAAGCATAAATAACAATGGTAAATAAAATAATAGAAAGTCCAACGTTGGAAATTCCAACTTTTTCCATTAAAATATACATGCCATTCATTATCCAGCCAAGTAATTTTGCAATTGGTCCAAGAATGGCACCATTGTATGCTGTTAATAACATCTCTGACACTGAAAATACCTCCAATTATGGAACGGGATCATATCCGCCTTTTGAAAAAGGATTACATCTTATAATTCTCCAAAGCGCTAACGCCCCACCTTTGACAGCTCCATACTTTTCGACAGCCTCTAACCCATAGGTGGAACAGGTCGGGTAGTATGGACATTTTGTTGTTTTCATCGGAGAAATATACTTTCTATAAAATTTAATCAAAGCAATCAATATTTTTTTCAAAATGATTCCATCTTCTTTTCTAAAATCTTTACTTCAAAATTTTATGAAGACCTCCAAGATGTAACAAAGCACTTTCCACTTCATGATATGAAATGTCTTTTGCTGTATTTCTTGCGATGACTACAATGTCTAAACCACTATTAAACATGTCTTCCTGTAGCCGGTAACTTTCTCTGATCAATCGGGTTACATGATGTCTTATAACACTATTTCCTACTTTTTTACTCACCGATATGCCTAACCGGTTTCTGTCTGTATCATTTTCCAGAACGTACATCACCAGATAACGATTTGCATATGATTTTCCTTTTTTATATACGTTCTGAAAATCTCTGTTTTTCTTTAATGATTCTGAATATTTCATCTAATATTCCTTTGCCAAAAATTGATCATAAAAGAAGAAAAGACCACAAATATGTGGCCTATGCTGATAATTTTTTTCTACCTTTTAATCTTCTTGCAGCCAATACTTTTCTTCCGCCTGCAGTACTCATTCTGCTTCTGAATCCGTGAACTTTCGCTCTCTGTCTCTTTTTAGGTTGAAATGTCATCTTCATGTCACATACACCTCCTCTACAATTCAAACATTTATTTTACTCAATGTTATGATAAGTCTACTTCAATAGCGACAAAACATCATTTTTATTTATATCAAAATAATCGGACAAAGTCAAGCAAAATCTCATAAAATACGGCTTTTGCCAATATTTAGTTTTCCACTTTCTGTCATTTTTGTTTTTTTACCACTATATATATAAGGAAGAAATCCATTTTATCTATATATGGTATAATGTTATGCACATAGAAAATCAAAATTTTTTCCACAGAAAACCCAGTATTTATGCCGTTTACATAAGTTATCCTCAATTTGTGGATAACTTGTGGACAATTTCTTGATAATGTCATCATAACTTGTGTATAAATGTGTACAATCCTTATTTTTCCCGGTCTATAACTATTTTTCCATTATTAACAATAACTTCTAGTATATTCACATTAAGCGTTAAAACGCCCATATAGCCACTTTTTTTATCAACGCCCTATCCCCAGTCCTTCCACAATTAAACGTTGATAATTCCGCAAAAATAGTGTAGGATAGCATTATATAGAATTTTTTAGAGTTTTTTAAGCAGTTAAGATTAACTGCTATATTTTAGTGCTATCAGAAAACGGAGTTAGAAAATGGACAAGATTTTGGAAAAATGGGATGAAATTTTACAGACAGTAAAAACAGAGCATGATGTCAGCGACATTTCTTTTGATACCTGGATCAAACCTCTGGAAGTTTTTGGTGTTGAGGGAAATACCCTCTATATCCTTGTTCCATCTGAACAGATGACTTTAAGTTATATCTCAAAAAAATATTATCTTCCTTTAAAAGTAGCAATTGCTGAAATTATCGGAACCGAATATGAGATTCAGTTTATTTTACCGGAACAGACCAAGAATATCAGACCTTCCAATAATAAAGGAAAGAAAACACCTGAACCTGAAGCTTCCAAACGTTCCAACTTAAATCCAAATTACACATTTGATACTTTCGTTGTCGGCAGCAATAACCGTTTTGCACAGTCTGCCTCACTGGCAGTAGCGGAATCTCCGGGAGAAGCTTACAACCCTCTTTATATTTATGGTGGACCTGGACTTGGAAAAACCCACTTGATGCATTCCATTGGACATTTCATCCTGGAAAGAAATCCGGAAGCAAAAGTTTTGTATGTTACTTCCGAGGAATTTACCAATGAAGTTATCGAATCTATCCGTAGTGGTAACGCCTCTGCGATGAATAAATTCCGTGAAAAATACAGAACCATCGACGTTCTCATGATCGACGACGTTCAGTTTATTATAGGAAAAGAAAGTACACAGGAAGAATTTTTCCACACGTTCAACGCTCTCCACTCCGCAGGCAAACAGATCATTTTAACATCGGATAAACCGCCAAAGGATATGGAAACGTTAGAAGAACGAATCCGTTCCCGTTTCGAATGGGGACTTATGGCAGACATCGGAGCTCCTGATTACGAGACGCGAATGGCAATCCTTCGCCGGAAAGTGGAATCTGATGATATGTCCTTAAGCGATGACATTTTAAATTACATCGCAAATAATATTAAATCCAACATCCGTGAATTAGAGGGAGCTTTGAACAAACTCCTCGCTTACTCGAATCTGGAAAAAACAGAGATCACCATGGAGATTGCCAAGAAAGAACTTCAGAATATTATCACACCGGACAAGCCAAGAGAAATCACTCCTCAGCTTATCATTGAAGTTGTTTCGGAACATTTCCAGATTTCACTGGATCAGATGATCTCAAAAAACAGAAGTAATGAGATTGCAAGACCAAGGCAGATTGCCATGTACCTCTGTAAAACCATGACGGATATTCCATTGGATTCCATCGGTTCCTTACTGGGCGGAAGAGATCACTCGACCATTATCCACGGCATCAAAAAAATTGCGGATGAGTACGATTCCAACGAACAGACACGCAATTTAATTGAGACTATCAAGAAAAAAATCAATCCAAACTAAAGTTATCAACTTTTTTTCGAGTTATTAACAAAATTTTGTGGATAACCTGTTCAAATCGTGTTTAATTAATGTTTAAAGTTTTGGATAACCTACTTTTCAAGATGAATTTCAAATTTTTTCTGAGGAGGCTTAAAATTTTAATTCACATTTTATCCAAGGTTAATCCTCATGCTTTTCACATAGTTATACAGTCGGATTTTTCGGACAAGCCCTTATGTTTTCAAGGGTTGCAGGGTTATTCACTTATTCACACACACTAATACGACTACTTTTAATATCTTTTATTAATTATATTTATTTTGGCTTTCGCCAAGCAGGAAGGAGTTATTCACATTATGAAATTAATCTGTTCTAAATCAAATCTGCTTCATGGAGTTAACATTGTGTCCAAGGCTGTTCCAACCAGAACTACAATGGCAATCCTTGAATGCATTTTAATTGATGCTTCTGCTAATGAAATCAAATTAACAGCAAACGATATGGAACTTGGAATTGAAACTAAGATCGAAGGAGAAATTGCAGAGAGGGGAATCATTGCATTAGATGCTAAGATTTTTTCTGAGATTGTCCGTAAATTACCGGACAGTGATGTTGTGATCGAAACAGATTCCAATTTTAAAACTACCATTACCTGTGAGAAAGCAAAGTTTAACATTGTTGGAAAATCAGGTGATGATTTTTCCTATATTCCATTTATTGAAAGAAATGAATGTATTTCAATCTCCCAGTTTACTTTAAAAGAAGTGATTCGTCAGACAATCTTCTCAATTGCTGACAATGACAACAATAAACTGATGACGGGTGAACTTTTCGAGATTGAAGAGAATCAGTTAAAAGTAGTTTCTCTGGATGGACATAGAATTTCCATCCGTAATATTGAATTAAAGAATAATTACGATCATAAGAAAGTAGTTGTTCCTGGTAAAACACTTCAGGAAGTAAGTAAGATTTTACCTGGAAGTGCAGAGGAAGAAGTCAATATTTTCCTTTCAGAGAATCATATTGTATTTGAATTTGATGATACTACAGTTGTATCCAGATTGATTGAAGGGGAGTATTTCAAGATTGAGCAGATGCTTTCCTCTGATTATGATACAAAAGTTAAGATTAATAAGCGTGAATTATTAGACTGTATCGACCGTGCAACACTTCTCGTAAAAGAGGGTGACAAGAAACCAATTATCATGAATATCACAGATGGAAATATGGAATTAAAGATCAATTCTTTTATTGGTTCCATGAATGAAGATATTGATATCACAAAAGAGGGAAAAGATATCCTCATTGGATTTAATCCGAAATTCTTTATCGATGCATTGAGAGTCATCGATGAGGAAGAGGTTTCTCTTTATATGGTAAACCCGAAGGCTCCATGTTTTATCAAGGATGATGAAGGAAAGTTCATTTATCTGATTCTTCCGGTAAACTTTAACGCAGCCACTAACTAAGAAAGGCAGAAAGATGATCACAGTAAATATCAGAGAGACGGACGAATTTATTAAACTGGGACAGGCTTTGAAAAAAGCAGGTCTTGTAGAATCCGGAGTAGATGCAAAGTTTTTTATTCAGGATGGACAGGTAAAATTAAACGGCGAGACAGAGCTTCAGCGTGGAAAAAAATTATACAATGGAGATGTTGTTTCCTTTAACGGCGAGACAATTCAGATTGTAAAATGATCATAAAGTCAATTGAATTGCAGAATTTTCGAAATTATGAAGATTTAAATATTTCATTTGATGAGGGAACCAATATTTTTTACGGGGACAATGCGCAGGGAAAAACGAATATCCTTGAAGCTGCATACTTAAGTGGAACAACTAAGTCCCACAAATGTAGTAAGGACAAGGAAATGATCCGTTTCGGGGAGCAGGAGTCCCATATCAGAACGGTTGTTGTAAAAAAAGATAAAGAATATCAGATTGATATGCATTTAAAACACAATCGTTCCAAGGGAATCGCAATCAATAAAGTTCCGATCAAAAAAGCCAGCGAGCTTTTTGGAATTCTCAATATGGTATTTTTCTCGCCGGAGGATCTGAATATTATCAAAAATGGTCCGGCGGAGCGCCGTAGATTTCTGGATTCTGAATTGTGTCAGCTGGATAAAATATATTTGTCAGATCTTACAACTTACAATAAAATTTTGAATCAGCGTAACAAATTATTAAAAGATATGGTTTACAGACCGGATTTAAAGGATACACTTCCGGTATGGGATATGCAACTGGTAGAAACTGGCAGGAAAATCATTCGGCGAAGAAAACAGTTTGTTGATGAGCTAAATGAGATCGTGCATGATATTCACTATCGGATTTCCGGTGAAAAAGAAGATTTAATTTTGCAATATGAACCAAGTATTGAAGATATTTTTTTTGAGGATGAACTGTCCAGAGTCAAAGAGCGGGATATGCGGCAGTGTATGACATCGGTGGGACCGCACCGGGATGATCTTCTTTTTTCCATCGGTGAGGTGGACATTCGGAAGTTCGGTTCGCAGGGACAGCAGAGAACTTCAGCTCTGTCCTTGAAATTGTCAGAGATTGAACTGGTCAAACGGTCCATTCATGATACACCGGTTTTGTTGCTCGATGATGTGTTGTCGGAACTTGACAGTAACCGGCAGAATTATCTGCTCAACAGTATTCATGATACACAGACGCTGATCACCTGTACAGGGCTGGATGAATTTGTAAAAAACAGATTTCAGATCAATAAGATATTTAAAGTTGTACAGGGGACTGTGGAAGAGAGAAAAGAAATATAATTGCATTGTACATATTTTTTTATGTGCAGAATGGAGGAATAAATGGGTACAGAAAACGAATATGGTGGAGACCAGATCCAGATTTTGGAAGGACTTGAGGCTGTTCGTAAAAGACCGGGTATGTACATCGGTAGTACATCAGCCAGGGGCTTACATCATCTGGTATATGAGATTGTAGATAACTCAGTAGATGAGGCACTTGCCGGATACTGCAAAAATATTGAAGTGACCATAAATGAAGATAACTCTATTACCGTAGAAGATGATGGACGTGGTATTCCGGTCGACATCAATCACAAAGCTGGAAAATCCGCATTGGAAGTCGTATACACTGTACTTCATGCCGGTGGAAAATTTGGCGGTGGAGGCTACAAAGTATCTGGTGGACTTCACGGCGTAGGTGCGTCAGTTGTAAATGCACTTTCCACAAAGTTAAAAGTTGAGGTTTACCGTGAAGGAAAGGTTTATTTCCAGAGTTACAAGATCGGTAAACCGGATGAACCGGTAAAAGTGATTGGAGAATGCGGCGAGGACAAGCACGGAACAAAGGTTACTTTCTGGCCGGACGCATCGATTTTTGAAGAGACTGTTTTTGATTATGATACCTTAAAACAACGTCTGCGTGAGACGGCCTTTTTGACAAAAGGATTGAGGATCGTGCTTACAGACTTAAGGGAAAATCCTGTTAGAACCCATGATTTTCATTATGCCGGTGGTATCAAGGAATTTGTTACTTACTTAAACAAGAGCAAAGAAGCTTTATACCCGGAAGTCATTTACTGTGAGGGCAGTGGAAATGGTGTCTATGTGGAAGTTGCCATGCAGCATAATGATTCCTACAATGAGTTGACGTTAAGTTTTGTCAATAACATTATCACACCGGAAGGTGGTACACATCTTGCCGGATTCCGTAATGCATTGACGAAGACATTTAATGCTTATGCGAGAGCAAATAAATTATTAAAAGACAATGAACCGGCATTGACGGGTGATGATATTCGTGAAGGATTGACTGCCATTATCAGTGTCAAGATCGAGGAACCTCAGTTTGAGGGCCAGACCAAGCAGAAACTGGGCAACAGCGAAGCCCGCGGTGCGGTGGATTCCATTGTGAGCGAACAGCTTACTTACTTTTTAGAGCAGAATCCGACGGTTGCCAAGACAATCTGTGAAAAGTCACTTCTTGCACAGCGCGCGAGAGAGGCAGCAAGAAAAGCGAGAGATTTAACCAGAAGAAAAACAGCACTGGAGGGAATGTCTCTTCCGGGAAAACTGGCAGACTGTTCTGACAAAGATCCAAAGAACTGTGAGATTTTCATCGTCGAGGGAGATTCCGCCGGCGGTTCCGCTAAGACTGCGAGAAGTCGTGCAACCCAGGCAATCCTCCCACTTCGTGGTAAGATTTTAAATGTCGAGAAGGCAAGACTGGATAAGATTTATGGAAATGCTGAGATCAAAGCTATGATCACTGCGTTTGGTACAGGTATTCATGAAGATTTTGATATCAGCAAACTTCGTTACAACAAGATTATCATTATGACGGATGCCGATGTCGATGGTGCCCATATCAGTACATTAATGTTGACATTCCTTTATCGGTTCATGCCGGATCTGATCAAAGAAGGCCATGTATATCTGGCACAGCCGCCACTATACAAGATCGAGAAAAATAAAAATGTATGGTATGCCTACAGTGACGATGAGTTAAATGCAATCTTAACGGAAATCGGACGTGATGGAAATAATAAGATCCAGCGTTACAAAGGACTTGGTGAGATGGATGCGGAGCAGCTCTGGGAAACGACCATGGATCCGGAGAAACGAATTTTAAAACGTGTCATGATCGATGATGAGAGTACTTCTGAGATTGATATTACATTTACAACTCTCATGGGAGATAAAGTAGAACCGAGACGTGAGTTTATTGAAGAAAATGCGAAGTATGTGCAGAATCTCGATATCTAAGATTGCATGTGTTAGAAATTATATATTACTGCAAATGTAGTTTAATAAAAAATAGAAAGTTTATTTATAATTGCAAATGTAGTTTAATTAGAGAAATGCAGATTTTTAACCAAAAAGAATCTGCAGGAATGAGGTAAATAGAATGGATGACAAAATTTTTGATCAAATCCATGATGTCGATCTGAAAAAAACAATGGAGACATCCTACATCGATTATGCGATGAGCGTTATCGCCCAGCGTGCATTACCGGATGTAAGAGATGGTTTGAAACCGGTACAGCGTCGTGTACTCTACTCCATGATCGAATTAAATAATGGACCGGACAAGCCACACAGAAAATGTGCGCGTATTGTCGGTGATACCATGGGTAAATACCATCCACATGGAGACAGTTCCATCTATGGAGCATTGGTCAACATGGCACAGGACTGGTCTACAAGATATCCGCTTGTTGATGGTCATGGAAACTTTGGTTCCGTCGACGGTGACGGTGCCGCTGCAATGCGATATACAGAGGCAAGACTTAGTAAAATTTCCATGGAGATGCTCGCGGACATCAATAAAGATACCGTTGATTTTGTACCAAACTTCGATGAGACTGAGAAAGAGCCGACGGTGCTTCCTTCCCGCTATCCGAATCTTCTGGTAAACGGAACAACCGGTATTGCTGTCGGTATGGCAACAAACATTCCGCCTCACAATCTGCGTGAGGTGATTCATGCTGTCGTAAAAATTATCGACAACGAAGTGCTAGAGGACCGGGGGACAGATATCGAAGAACTTTTGAGTATTGTAAAAGGTCCGGATTTTCCAACCGGAGCGATGATTCTTGGAACAACCGGAATTAACGAAGCTTATCGCACCGGACGTGGAAAAATCAGAGTTCGTGCGATCACCAATATCGAGCCGATGCAGAATGGTAAAAACCGTATTGTTGTGACCGAACTTCCATATATGGTCAACAAAGCAAGACTGATCGAGAAAATCGCAGAGCTTGTAAGAGATAAAAAAATTGATGGAATCACGGATCTTCGTGATGAGTCTGACCGTCAGGGTATGCGTATATGTATCGAGCTGCGCCGCGATGTAAATCCGAATGTGGTTTTGAATCTGCTCTACAAACATACCCAGATGCAGGATACGTTTGGTGTTATCATGTTAGCCCTTGTGGACAACCAGCCAAAAGTATTAAATCTCCATGAGATGTTAGGCTACTATCTGGATCACCAGAAAGATGTTGTGACCAGAAGAACAAAATACGATTTAAACAAAGCAGAAGAACGCGCTCACATTTTGGAGGGCTTACTGATCGCGCTTGATAATATCGATGAAGTGATCAATATTATCCGAAGCAGTGCAAATACACCGGAAGCAAAAAATCGTTTGATCGAGAGATTTTCCCTGACAGATGTCCAGGCACAGGCAATCGTCGATATGCGTCTGCGCGCACTGACAGGTCTGGAACGCGAGAAGATCGAAGCTGAGTATGCAGAGTTGATGGATCGTATTGCAGAGTTAAAAGCAATTCTGGCAGATGAGAAAAAACTCCTTGGTGTTATCCGTGAGGAAATCCTCTTGATTGCAGAAAAATACGGTGATGAGCGAAGAACTTCCATCGGATTTGACGAGTATGATATTTCCATGGAGGATCTCATTCCGGTAACCAACACTGTAATCGCAATGACAAAACTTGGCTATATCAAGAGAATGAGCCTTGATAATTTCCGTGCCCAGAACCGTGGCGGCAAGGGAATCAAGGGAATGGAGACAATCGATGAAGATTACATCGAGGAACTTTTGATGACAACTTCCCATCATTACATGATGTTCTTTACCAATACCGGCCGTGTATACAGAATGAAAGCATACGAAATTCCGGAAGCGGGCAGAACCGCGAGAGGTACTGCGATCATTAACCTGTTGCAGCTTCAGCCGGGAGAGAAAATTACCGCAGTGATCCCAATCAAGGAATATACCGAAGGACACTATCTGTTTATGGCAACTAAGAACGGTATTGTGAAGAAAACACCGATCACCGATTATGCGAATGTCAGAAAAACAGGACTTGCAGCCATCACACTGCGTGAAGATGATGAATTGATCGAAGTGAAAAAGACCGATAACGAACAGGATATTTTCCTTGTGACAAAATACGGACAGTGTATCCGTTTCAATGAGAGAGATGTCAGAAGTACCGGAAGAACCTCTATGGGTGTGATCGGTATGAACTTAACGGACGGCGATAAAGTTGTCGGAATGCAGATGGAATCCCAGGGCGAATCACTGATGATCGTATCTGAAAAAGGTCTTGGAAAATGCACACTTGCATCTGAATTTACAGCCCAGAACCGTGGTGGTAAAGGTGTGAAATGCTATAAGATCACAGAGAAAACCGGAAATATCGTTGGTGTGAAAGCAGTCAATCAGGATGATGAGATGATGCTGATCACAACGGAAGGAATCATTATCCGTATCAAAGTCAGTGATACGGCATTACTCGGAAGAGTTACTTCCGGTGTAAAACTGATGAATCTTGCGGATGATGTCACAGTTGCAAGCATTGCAAAAGTACGTGAGGACAAATCCCTCATGGAAAATACAGATGAATCTGAACTTGTCACAGAGGAAGAGGAAGCCAAGAGTGCTGCGGCTGCAGCAGAGGCTGCGAAAAAAGCGGCAGGTCAGATGACAGAAACGGATGATGAATTAATGCAGGAATTATTAAGCCGTGCTGAGTCTGATTCGGAAGAGGAATAAAAAAATATTTTGACCGCAGTGATACAAAGACTTCACTGTGGTCTGGACAGTAGGCTGCCACATTTTTATGTAGCAGCCGATTTGTCTATCTAAAAACAAATTATTTTTCATGATAACAAGCCTGATTTGAAAAAAAGGATGTTCAATTTTGATTATTTGAAAAATGAATGATGTCAACACAAAAATGAAAAACAACATATGTTATCAAGAAATCCATAGTGCAAATGTGGATAACGTGTTGCGAAAATCCAACTTCCGTGGAAAAATTTCATTGTCATAGAAAAAACTTTCGTTTATACTTTTGCGTAAATATAGAATACATGAGTTTTAAAATTGTAGTAAAACTCCAATAGAAAGTAGAACAACAGGGGGAATGAAAAGTGCCGCAAAATTTTTATGAGTTAGTATGGATTTTTATTATTTATGCATTTATCGGATGGTGCACAGAAGTATCTTATGCAGCATTGGACCGGGGAATTTTTGTAAACCGGGGATTTTTAAATGGACCGTATTGTCCAATTTACGGATGTGGAGTGGTGATTGTTGTAGCTGCTTTGACTCCGCTAAAGGACAACCTGCTGATATTATTTGCGGGTTCTTTCTTACTGACTTCCATTTTGGAATACATTACAGGATTTATTCTGGAGAAAGTATTTCACAATAAATGGTGGGACTATAGCAATAAGCCGTTTAATCTTCACGGATATGTATGTTTGAAATTTTCCATCTACTGGGGACTCGCATGTACATTTATTATGGATGTGATTCATCCAATCATTTACAAAGGAATCACCATGATTCCACATATTCTGGGTGTTGTGCTGCTCTGTATTATCATGTCGGCTTTCGCTGTTGACTGCGGTGTTACTGTTACTACAATTTTGAAGTTTAACAAGCGATTAAAAGTTATGGATGAAATGGCTGCGAAAATACATAAATTATCCGATGAAATCGGTGAAAATATCTACGAAAATGTGACAACTGCAGTAGAAAAATCGGAGGAGTTCCAGGAAACACATGAGGAATTTCTCACAAAAATTTCTGATACGAAAGAAAATCTTATGGATCTGCCATCCACTGCAAAAGAGAAGATTGCTTCTACTGCAGCAAGTGCCAGAGAAAAACTTTCTGAGTCTGCAGAAAATATCAATGTAAAAGAAAAGATTGCTGCTTACAAAGAAACACGCGAGGCGGCTCGTCTGGAAAAACAGCATGAGAAAGAGGAACTTGAGCGCAGATACAAAGAATTATTTGCAGAGAAGAATTTTGGTTTCAAGCGTTTGATGAAGGCGTTCCCAGATATGACTTCCCGTGAACAGAATGAATCTCTGGAGAAATACAAGAAATACTTTAACATCCGCAAACCGGATCATAAGAAAGATGAATAGGAAAATATATATTAAATTACAAATGTAATACAATT
>ERZ1026886.551-NODE-551-length-19090-cov-8.630523_pt1 | contig 19090 bp, 5 predicted proteins | sample MGYA00380173_ERZ1026886 | MGnify/ENA primary metagenome ERZ1026886 (study PRJEB33269, sample SAMEA4719809) | human gut metagenome | biome: human-associated habitat; feature: organic feature; material: feces | place: Cameroon | collected 2013-10 ... | reverse complement strand
GGATATTTTAGCTAGCAGCCATACCTCTCATCCACGGACAATATCGGTAGAGCCGCTTGTTAGGGTTTGTTTGGAGTCAATCTGTCCCTTATTTGTCCCCCGTGAGTGTCCCCCGAAATTTAAAAGAAAAAGATTATGAGAAAGAACTTGAAAGATTTTAGTCCTGTCCACTTGAGGACAAAGAAGATTGCGCATGGCAAGGAGTCTATCTATCTTGACATTGTGAAGGACGGTGTGCGCAGTAAAGAGTTTCTCGGTTTGTATCTGGTGCCTGAGCAGACGCGAGCTGACAAGGTGATTAACCGTGCCACGATGAAAACGGCTGAGGAAATAAGGGCGCGGCGAATCGTTGATCTGCTTGAAGGCAGGGTGTCGTTCGTCGGTGAGGGTGCTTCAAAGGTGAAGCTGATGGATTGGCTGGAGGAGCAGCGTGTGTATTATCACGATAACGGCAACATGAACTACTCGAAGACAATCCATAACCTTAAACGGCACATCGGACTGTTTGTCTCGAAGCCGATGACGATGAAGGACGTAACGCCTGCGTTCCTGAGGCGTTTTTTGGAGTATCTCCGTAGCAATGGCGCCAACAAGTATGGAGGAAGACTGTGCAATGAGACGATATACACTTACTTTACCGTGCTCTCGATCCTCATGAACAAGGCTGTGCGTCTGGAGATAATAGCCTCGAATCCGTTTCACAAGCTATCGCAAGCGGAAAAGCCGCAACGCAGGACGAAGAAGAAGGAGTATCTGACGCTTGACGAGGTGAAGCGTATGGCCGAGGCTGAGTGTGACGACTGGAGGGTGAAGTTCGCTTTCATGTTCTGCTGCTTTACGGGGCTGCGCTACATAGACGTGTCCCGGCTGAAATGGAAGCATATCGTGGAGGTGGGTGAAGGCGAGTACCAGATTGAGCTGGTGCAGCAGAAGACGAAGGAGCCGGTGTACGTGCCGTTGTCTTCCAATGCCTTGAAGTGGCTGCCTGAGCGTGGATATGACGGGAGGGAGAACTATATCTTCAAGTTCCGTGACCGCTCTATCATCTACGAATACCTGAACAGGTGGGCTGAGGCTGCGGGCATCGAGAAGCATGTGACTTTCCACATGAGCCGTCATACTTGCGCTACGCTGCTGCTGTACTACGGGGCGGACCTGTACACGGTGTCGAAGATTCTTGGTCATACTTCGATAAAGACGACGCAGGTGTACGCCAAGGTGGCGGACGAGATGAAGCGTAAGGCTGTTGGCAATATCCCTGATGTTTGATAATCTGATTTGCCGGCAAAGGTGTGTTGAATGCCTTTACCGGCTTTTAACATAAATAAACTTTTCTTACGCGTGCGCATGCACGCATACGCGGTAGTAGTAGTAGTATATATACTATACTTTAGGGGAGGAAATCCGAAGAAATGGGGGTTTTTACGGAAGAAATGGGCATTTCTGCGGAAGAAATGCTTATTTCTGCGGAGGAAATCCGAAGAAATACCCCATTTCTTCTGCATAAATCCGAAGATATAGGCATTTCTGCGGAGGAAATCCGAAGAAATAAACGTTCCTTTTGACGTGTGAACAGTAAAATATTCGTACAAAATAGCCTGAAAAACGGTGGTTTTAAATGTTAAAATACATTTCTTCGGATTTATGCAGAAGAAATCGTTATTTCTTCGGAAGAAATAGGGGTTTTTACGGAAGAAACGGGCATTTATGCGGAAGAAATAAGGTTTTCTTCGGAAGAAACGGGCATTTATGCGGAAGAAAAAAGCGGCATTTACGCCGCTTTGTACTTTAAAGTAGAGTATTGTATGTAAAAAATCGTTAAGCTTACTTTTTCTTTTTCTGGGCAAGGTCACGCAGATATCCCTCGATAGTTATGGCCTTCTCGCCAGAATCCAAGGTAACGGCCTGCAACAATGGCAGATTGAACTTGAGTGCTTCGAGATAAAATCTGCAATAATCTTTAGCCTCAAGATCCTTCATGGCTAAGACAAAGTCATTGAAATGTTCAACGGAGTACTCACGCAAAACAAGACGCAGCTCCTTTTTAGGGTAGGAGGATTCTCCTGCCTTGCTGCCACCTTTTTTTGTGTGTCCCTTGACGAAGCGTCCTTTGCTGTCTCTCTCTGCTGCCATACTACATTAATGAATAAATAAGCGACACAAAGGTAACATATTATCTTTGTCCGAAGAACATAAATATTAAAATCACATAATATGTTAGGAGCATTGATAGGAGCAGGTCTCAACCTCGTAGGTGGTATTGCGGGAAATATCTCGCAGCGCAATGCGAGGAAGAGACAGATGAGAGAGCTTGCAGAGCGTGAACGTGAGAATCAGGTCTGGTTTGAACGAAAGTATAACGAGGATCCTTTGAAACGAGCAAACACCCAGCGTCTGCTCACGCAGATGAATCAGCAGATCAGGGAGCGTAATGACGCTGCAAAGGGCAGACAGGCTGTGATGGGAGGAACGGAAGATTCCGTTACAGCGACGAAAGAGGCTAATGCAAAAGCTATAGCTGACACAACATCCGACATCGTAGCTGCAAATGATGCACGTAAGGATGCTGTAGAGAACGAATATATGAGACGTAAGGATGCCATCCGTGATGCGAGGGCTAACGTGAGAGCAAATGACGCAGCGAATACCGCAGCTGTTGTATCATCAGTAGCCAGCACGGCAGGTGACATCGCAAACGCTCTTGATAGCACGAAACCAAAACCAAAAGCTTAGTATGAGGTCAGCAACGGAAATATTACAGGGCAAGAAACCTGTTTTTAGGGCGCAGACACCGACAATGCAGACGGCACAGGCACTGACGGAGAAGGTAAATGCCAATATGCCTCCTGCAGTGTCGGACGGTAATGCCGCACCTGCAAGTCCGTCAGCCGGGATAAGGCAGACTCAGACTGTCATGCAGAAGGAGCAGACAGGAGGAGCGACCACAAAATCGGTGGAGCAGAGTGGTAATGTACCGGGAATCGCAGGAATAAACAAGGTGACGGAAAACCTGAATCTGAGAATACCTCAGAACAAAGGATTCGAGGACAGAAGAACGTATTCCCTTCCGCAAGAACAGCGTTTCAACCATCAGCAGGAGAAGCCGTCGGCAGGAACGCAACCGGAACAGCAGGAGAAGCTGAAGCAAACGGAGCAGCCTCAGCAGCCTCGGCAGATGGGCTATGCTGAACTTTTCAAGGCTATGCAGGAGGACAATATCGAAACACCTGAACAGCGCAAGGCACGGGAGCGCAGGGAGAGGAACGAGGCTATCATACGCTCAGTCGGCGATGGCATATCGGCTCTTAGCGACCTGTATTTTGCGACGAAGAACGGTGCAAAGGGATTTGTGATGCGAGACCCTAAGAACAGCCTTACAGCTCGGTTCAACGAGCGCAAGAAACGCTTGGACGCTGAGCGCAAGGAAAGGGAGAAGCTCTATCTGGCAGGATATCAGAGAGCCCAGGCTCTTGACGAGGAGGCAAGGAAAAACAACATGACGTTAGCGGAGACTGTCCGTTATCATAACATGATGGCAGCGGACAGGGAGCGAGGACGTGATCAGGGAGACCGAAAGCTTGACCAGGGTGACCGCAGACTTGACTTGACCGAAAAGCGTATCACTAACGACAAGGAGTATAAGGATGCCTACCTTGAAATACGCAGACAGGAGAAGGACGGCAAGCTGGCACACTGGGAGGCGCAGGACGCTGTCGCTGCTTTAAGAGGTAAGATAAGCTTAGCCAAAGGTGGCGGCAATAAGGGCTTGCAGGGATATTGGTACAGGTATTATCAGGCTTACGAGACGCCTGAAGGCAAGCGTAAGCTTGATGCCTTGGCACGTAACCTGCCCGCCGGTGGCAAGGTGGACAACAGGACTATAAAATGGATAATGGACAAGTATGACGGCGGCGGTACGACATCCCCATCATCTGCACAGCCTCATCCGAAACCTTCTGCAAAAAAGACACCTCAGAAAAAAACACATAAACCATCTGGTCCCCGAAGAGAGAATTCTGGGCTTGCCGGAGTAACAAATAGAAGATAATGACAAGTAGAAAACAGCTGGCTATAAACCAACGTGCATTGTATGACGATGCCGTCAAGAACAAGATGTTCTGGAACGCCACACCGACATTTCAGGAGTTTCAGCGAAGGTTGCAGAATCCGAAATACGTGCAGACCGTACAGGCAAACTATCGTGCGCACGGTCGCAGCGGAGACGCATTCGACACGCTTTCCGGTTTCCGTGACTACTTCTGTGTGTCTGACGAGGACAAGCAGGAGTCGATGCAGGGTGTCGGCAATATGATTGCCAATACAAAAGCACGGCTTGCAGGACAGCAGAGATACAATAAGCTCAAGCAGCATCAGGACAAGCAGAGAGGCGGGTTTGGACGTTTGAATTTAGGCGTGAAAAATCCTCTGACAAACGCCAATGTCGTTCGTGACGATGCAACGGGTACATATCTAACCTCACAAGGTGTGGAATATGCTCAAGAGCAAGATGCTGCAAGAGCGCAGAATCAGCTTGACGAGATTAATGACAACTACACGGAGGCTGTCAAGCGAGGAGACCTTCCTTCTGCATTTGAGGTGCAGGACGAAGACGGCAACTATGCGCTTGTGGAAGACCTTGGTGTCAAGCCGGGCGTGCACGTCACGGAGAAGGGCAAGCAGCAGCAGCTTGCTGGTCTGGTCAATACGAGGAAGAGTGTGGAGGAGCAGTACAACGCTCTTTACCGCAAGTTGGAGGAGGACTTCAAGAGGAGCGCACCCTTCTCCATTAACACACATTCCCAATATGGAATAGACGATAACAATATGCGTCTGCAGGCCTACCTCAACAGCAATGCCCAATACCGCAGACTAAAGGCACAGCTGCATCAGCTGGACAATGCCATCGGTGTGGGCAATGAGGCTGTCAAGGGCAGAGCTGAAGAGAGATACGTGAAGAACGCAAAGGGCATGTTAGGCTACGCCTACCGTGACCTGAAGAGTTTCGGTGCGTCCGCATTACGAGGTTTGTGGAATGCCGTATCTGACGTGTCAACGTGGGACATGGGTCTGCAGGACTTGCAGGATAACATGACGCTGTACACAACTGTCAAGAAAGCTCGTCAGAAAGGCTATGAGAACCTCAACAGCGAGGAGCGTCAGATGCTTGACGTGGCAGCCAAGACTGGTGCTTATACTGCTGAGAACCAGCAATACCTTGGCAGAGGATATAAGGCAGGAAACGTGACGGGCGAGTCTCTGCCGTTCATGGTGGAGATGGCTCTCAATCCGGCTTCCGGCATGGGCGAGGCTGTCATGACAAAGTATATGCGCAATGCCATCGCAAAATACGGCAAGGAGGCTGTGCGCAAGGAGGCGTGGAAATACGTGACCAAGAAGTGTGGCTACCGTATAGCAGGTGATGTGCTCGGTGCTGCCCTTATGACTGGTACGACAGGTTCGGCACGAACTCTTGCGGACGCATACGACAGGCTTACGGGTGACATCAAGTCGACCTACGACAGCAAGGGCAACATCGTGTATGACGGCACGGAGAACGAGGAGAAGGGCATCCTCAAGGCTTACCTTAAGGCATTCGGAGCGACCGCCATTGAAAACCATTCCGAGTTTGTAGGCGAATACTTCAATCCTCTGCTGAAGGGTGCGGGCACTCTGACGATGAAGGGATGGAAGAAGGTGAACGCCAAGAGCGCAAACGCATTCCTCGACAACCTCAAGGACATGGGCAGCACATCAACAGCCAAGTGGCTCGGAAACCTCTTCGAGAAGACGCAATGGCATGGCACAATAGGCGAGTATGCGGAAGAGGTGGTAGGCAACATCGAAAACGCTCTTCTTGTAGGTGACAGCACCTTGGACGCAAAGGAAGGTACGGGCGTGTTCAACCTTGACCAGAACATCGACACGTTCCTGGGCGTATCGCTGATGGGCGGTTTCTTCTCCACTCTCAAGACAGGAGCGTACGTCCGTGACAAGGTGAAGGGTGAGCGCAAGATACTCATGCAGCAGAGTCTTGACCTTGACAACAGCATCCGCTATGCGTTAGGAGCAGACCCGAGGCTTGCGGACAAGTGGAAGGAGTGGCGTGTGGCTCTCGCACAAGGTACTGACGAGGAGAAGAAACAGGCTCTCAAGGAGATATCGGAGAACACGAAGGGCTACATCAAGAAAGCCATGTACGACTATTCGGCTAACGCTCAGAAGATAGCAGGAATGGACAAGGCAACGCAGGGCGCCGTCGAAGATGGTACGATTACACCGGAACAGGCGCAGCGTGACGCTGATATCGAACAGGCGCATGAGGAAGGACTCGCAGCCGAAGGAACTGCACGCCACGACATACAGCAGGAACATCAGCTGAGGGAGAACAGTCTTGCCCGGATGCTCGGCATCAGCGCAGAACAGCTTGACCGCATGGAGGACGAGGACATCGAAGCAATGACCGGGCAGAACGACGCTCTTGACACAGCCATATATGACTATCAGACATCACGTGAGCGATATCAGGGTGTCATTGACAGAGCGACTGACGAGGTGGAACAGGCTGGCATTGACGCAGCACATCAGATAGACCTGTATACTGACCACTCGACTGGTCAGATACGTCCGTGTGTCATCAAGGGCAACAACGGCAAGGAGGACTATCAAGGCTATATCGTCAACGGCAACATAGCCACACATCCGGACGGAGCTATTGATGTCAGCGGTAGCGACAAGATGATTCTGTATTATGACCCGTCAACGGGCAAGATAGAGCATGGAGACGCATCCGCTTTCGCTTCTCTCGGAGAGTCAGCTGACGCTACCGTGGCTCGTCAGCAAGCCATTGACGAGGCAAAGCAACAGGCAGCACATGCGCAGAGCCGTGACATTGACGGAGGTGTCGGAGAAGACGGTAACGTGTCTGAGGCAATGCCTACCTTCCCGCAATCCTCAGATCAGGAAGAGCGCAATGCAGCAGACTTCGACATCGGGCAGGTTGTCAATGCCGAGACTGGTGAGGTTATACCCGTCTCCTTCGAAGGACTTGCAGAGGGCGAAAACGCCTATCTGACAGGCGGTCGTCCTGACGGCAAGACGAAAGACAGACTCAAGGTGACCATCGTGGACGCCGAGGGCAATGTCACAAATCGTGTGATGAAACGTGGCAACGTGCAGGTGGACGGACGTATGAGTGCGGAGGATTTCCGTAACGCATACGAGGAGGCTGTAAGCTCACGGATGGCTCCGGAGGCAGACATGAACGAGCAGGAGAACAACGTGGATGAAGAGGGTGTTGTCGCTGGCGGTGCGGCTCCTTCTGCGGATACAGCAGCAACGTCAGGAGAGGAAGGGGCAGCATCTGAGCCAGCTGTCCGTGACAAGAACGGTAATCCGATTTATGATAAGATGCCTATATCTGCGACTATCGCAGACCTGTATGACGGTGCGCTGGATGATGCAGAGATTGACGGCTTTGTTTCTGCTCAGATTGCCGAGGCCGAGAAGGCTGTGGAGAAGATGGAGAAGAAAAAGCCGAAGGTTGGTACGGACAAGGCGAAATATCTGGCAGACAAGAAGGCTTGGGAAGAGGGCTTGCAGGAAGCGCAGCGTAAGGTGCAGTATTGGCAGGACGTGAAGGCAGAGGTGGAGAAGATAACGACTCCCGAGGATGCCCGTGGCTACGAGGAGGAATTGAACGGTGATGCAGCGCAGACAGCTTATCGTAATGGTTCTGATGCCGCTGCCTATGGTGCAAGGGAGGTTACCGCTGAGTTTATGCAGAGCGGTGATGTGAAGATTACGCCTGAATCGTATCGCAAGGAGACCGGCTTCGGTGCTGCAGAGCAGCGTGCTATGGTTGGTAAGATTTCGAAAGGCGGCAAGTCGATAGACAGGCTGGCTGAGGACCTTGAGGTTTTTGATAGGGAAAACTATAATGGCATGTATTTCGGCGGTGACAGTTCGGTTGCCAAGGATGCCATATTGGATTATCTGTCTTCTCCAGACTCTCGCAAAGGTGTTAAGAAGATGCAGTCTGAGGCTGAACGTGAGTATGTGGAGGCTTATGAGGCAGAACGTGACAGATATTATCAGGAGAAGTACCACATGTCTTATGAGGAGTATCTGGTGTATTCTTCTCAGGAGATGCCTGAGTTGTTGCGTAAATATAGTAACTTTGACGAGCAGCTCTTCTTGGAGCGTTATGCGGACGAGATTGAGGCTGCTTTGCAAAAACGTGAGGAACAATTAAAACAAGAAGAAAATGGAAAAGAAGGAAATGTCTCCGCAGGAGAAGAGTCTGGACATGGTCGAAGCAATCAAGTACAATCTGGCGAACGGACTGATGACACCGGAAGAGGTGAGGTCGGCAAAGACTCCGCAGGAGAAGTCGGCCCTCGCCATGAAGGCGTTGTTGAATCGGAAGCTGCATCTGAGGAGCCTGGAAATGGAGCGTCAGGAAACGTACGGAAGCCGAAATTCAGCAGACGAGGACGAGTTGAGGGAAGCTCTGACGAACGGCAGGGTGATCTGGCGGAGACCGGGGACGTAACAGACAATGGCGTGAGTGAATGGTATCAGAACTTGCGCCTTAGTGGAGAATTGGACCAAAACAACAGTCCGTTTATCCTTTCTCCTAATGGGCAAATTGATTTTGGTCAGATAACAGAGGCTCATCATCTGCCTGCTGCGCCAATACGTTTGTCCATGGGGAATATGACCAATGGCTACATACACATCAATCGTCGTCACGGAAAACAAATTCAAAAGGCAGGTTTCGATTCGATAGAGGCATTTGTGGATTATGTGGTTAACAACTTCACTCGCATTAAAGAGGGTGCATCTTATGAAAATGCGAGTGGCGGAAAGAACAATACTTACTTGATACAATTACAAGATGGCCACAACAACACGTTGTTTGTGCAGTTGTCACGTGATGGCAAGTATTGGAATGTGAATAGTGCAGGTGTATTTGGTAAAAAATACGGAGACAAAAAAGAAGAAATTTGGTCTGCTTCCGAAGTGCAGAATGACAACTCGGCGGTTGCCAGTGACGGTTTGCAGTCTGAGCCTATCGCCGATAACGGCTCTACCTCTAACGGAACTCCGTCCAAACAAGAAGAAACTCCTCAAAGGATTTCTTCTGGTGGCAAAGATACGAATAATACTGATACGAAGCAAGGGAATGAGGAGAAAAGTGCTGGTGGCGAGAAAGAACCGATGTCTCCCACTCCGGCTATGATAGACCGGATGATTGAGGAGCAGAGGGTGGATGATGTGTCCGAGCTCCTTATATCGTCAGAGTTGAAGAAGGCGGCGGAAGGCATTGCTGGGGCATTCGGAATGAAGGTGGTGTACCTTAAGAAGGTGTTCATCAAGTCAAACGATCCTGCTGTAGAAGACTTTGACGGCAACGGCTTTGTCCGCAACGGTGTCATCTATCTTTCGCTCAAGGAGGCGGACATCGCACAGTTTACGTTCGGTCATGAGCTTCTGCATCAGCTCAAGCAGATAGCCCCAGACTCTTATATGCGCATCCGTCAGAAGGTGATTGACGTGATGGGACGCAAGGCGTTTGAGATGGAGGTCAAGGCACGTCAGATGACGTATGCCAATGTCCCCGGCTACACATTGTTCGAGGATTATGCCGAGGAGGTTATTGCCGATACGCTCGGTGATATCATCACACATACTGATATGCTGCCTGATATCGCCCGCAGCCTCAAGGATAATCCGTCATTGCTTGACAGATTCCTCAATGCTGTAGACAATGTACGACAGTACTTCCGTGGCAAGATGGGAGGTGCGCTCGGAGACCTTGTCAACGACATCCGCGACACGTACGAGATGACCGCACGGCAAGGTGCGGAGCTGGGCCTTTCTACGCCTTTGAAGGATAAGATTGCTGCTGCCTCGGCTGATGTGGACACTGATCCGACTGAGGCGCAGAAGGAAGCCGGCAACTATAAGAAGGGACATGTGAAGGTGGGTATGTTCGACATCACCATTGAGCAGCCGCAGGGCAGCGTGCGTAAGGGCACTGATGCCGACGGCAAGCAATGGGAAAGCAAGATGAACAACACTTACGGCTACATTCGTGGTGCAGTGGGTGTTGACGGCGACCACATTGACGTGTTCCTCTCCAATGACATTGACGGTTGGGACGGACGCAAGGTGTTCGTCGTTGACCAGTACAACCCAGACGGCAGCTTTGACGAGCACAAGGTTATGCTTGGCTTCAATGATGCTGACGAGGCTAAGGGCGACTATCTTGCCAACTATGAGAAAGGTTGGGAGAATGGTCGCAGAATTGACATTACCGGCGTGAACCTCGAAGACTTCGAGAAGTGGATTGCATCAAGCAAGCGCAAGACAAAGCCGTTTGGTGAGTACTCGTCGGTGAAGAAAACGAATAATCAAGGCAATCCGTTCAACGCTGATACTGAGGTTATGCGCAGGAAAACAGGTTTCGGTGATAATAAGTTCAGTGAGGGTAAGCAACTGCAAAAGCCCCAAGTCGCTACAACTATAGCAGACATGAAACAACGAGTAATCGATCTGTTTGAAAAAGCCAAGACTGGAGAGTTTGTTGGGAAACCTGCAAGCATCGGTCGGCTGAGCGTAGATGGCAAGGCATACTTGGAGAAATTGTCGGGCTTGAAGTTCAAGGAGTTCGTGGACTTTGTTCTCAATCCATCTGACTTGAACCATATCCGTTCAGACCATTATGGCGAGAATGAAAAGGACAAAGGCAACAATGTACCACTTACAGATGAAGATATTCATAATATGGTGGACGTGTTGAACCAGCCAGACGGCATACTCTATGGTGTTGATAAGAATGACGGACGCAAGTTGTTCTTCTTCTTGAAAGACGCAGGTAACGGATTGTATAATCTGACAGAGGTGTGCAGTACAAAAAAGGGAAACCTTACTGCAAAGAGTTTCTTTAAATCAAAAAAGAAAGGTATCAGCCAGCGAGTTATGGAGATTAAAGACTCCCTACTCCCTACGTCCGTAACGTACTCTGGTGAATTCCTTTCTTCGGATGCAAAGATACCTACATTATTTGAGATTAACGAAGGTTCTTCTAAAAATGTTGCAGATAATGAGGTTATGCGCAGGAATACTGGGGTTGGAGATGTGATGTTCGGTGAGGATAGACGTTCTGGACGTTCTAGAGGTTCTAGACATTCTGGACGTTCTGGGGATTCTGGGGCAGAGCGACAGGAGGTGAACGGCGGTACAACACTTTTTTCTCTGAAAAAAGACCGGACTCTTGCAGGAGTGCATAACATTACCGAGGAGAAGCTGTTGAAGGCTATCAAGCAGGGTGGTCTTGCCAATCCGTCTGTGGCTGTTATTGATTCTAGTAAGCAGAACCATGATGACTATGGTGACATTTCTCTGATATTGCCTTCTGATAAGGTGGCTAAGAGAACTGGAAAGAACGCTGGTACTTGGCAGGGCGATGCTTGGACTCCTACCTATCCGCAAGTAGAGAGACAGATGAGCAATAAGGGGGCTGAAAAAGCTTCTAATGATGTTAGTTCTGTTCCTGGCGATATGTATAGCGAGGTAAGAAGAGGACTTGACCGATGGCTGGATGGTGGAGAGGAAAACTCTGCTATGGCTTATATGTTCCTTCACGAAAAGGGTGTGGCTCCTGAACCGAAGAAGATTCAGCCTAAGTTTAGTGATGAAGCATATAACGAGTTGAAGTCTATTACTGCTGGAAACTTCAATATCTATGGTATCGGCAAGGCTGATGCTCGGAAGGTCTTGGATATGTACATTGATGCAAAGTTTGATGGCGATAAGGATTTGTATGAGGAGAAGACCAAGGCTTGGCTGGAAAGAAATAAGTCTATCGTTGATGCTGGTGCTAATGGTGGAATGAGATATGCCATTGCCAAGGAGAATGTTGAACTATATGATGAATATGGTTTCAACTACAAGGGTGTTCAGACTTTCGTCCGTGATGTAGAGTATGACCATCGTAAGACTGGCGTTGACATGAATGCTACACTTAATGAGGTTGAGGACTACATTAAGACTAATAACCTGACAGATGAGTTCAATACTTGGATGGAAGGTAAGGAAAAGGAATATGGCATTAAAGAGGTAATCTTTGATGGCTTTACTCCTAGCGGCAATCGTAGATATGTGCCAAACACCTTGGAGAATGTTTCCGAGATAATGAAGAAACAAGGTAGAAATGGTTCAACTGGAACATCGGTATCTTTCCAAAACTTTGCTGCCAGGTTGATGCCTTCTTATGGAACATTGAAGGATATTCGCTCCAAGAAGGGCTTATTGACTTCTGACCGAGAGAAATTGGATAAATTCAGAGAAAAGTGGTCGAATGTATTCTTTGAACTTGGCATGAAGTGCCAGCCTGATGCAACTGGTACTTTTGACGATTATGGTTTGGCAAGACTTTCTGAGGCAGCTATGACCAGTGATCCACAAGCCTATTTGAAGAAGGAGTATAATGTGGATTTCTCAGACGAGGACACAAAACGTTTGAAGGAAATGGTTAAGGCTATCAAGGAAGAGTCCCCAGCCATGTACTTCGAGACCAAGTTTGAACGTCCTGTAGGCTTTGATGAGTTCTCTTCCGCTGTGGTTCCAACAACGGCTAGCAACGAGGTAAAGCAGGCTTTGCAGAATGCTGGTGTGCAGATTTACGAATATGATAAGGAGAAGGAAGGTGACCGCAGTAGGGCATTCAATGAAGCTATCAATAGTAGCGACAACATCCGCTTCTCTCTTGACAAAGACAAGGGTACTGTGGTTTCTCCGTCTAAGCCCTCTAAGGCTGAGGCGGTGCTGCGTGATGCCGTGATTGACCGTCTGCGTGAGAATGGCATGGAGGTGATTAATGACGTGGCTGAGGGGCAGAAGGTGCTGGACGAGGCGAACGGAAAGGGCAAGCTCCAAATGGGTGATGCGCCTGAGACTTTTGCTGAGCGTCAGAAGCTGGCTGTTGAAAACCGAGGTGTAGTGATGCCTGGGTTGAATGAAACCTATGTTGAGGTTGTGAAGGATATTCCGAGACATGGATATACTGGCACCATAGCTGAAGCAACACGTGAAGCCATTGATGCAGCGAAAAGGAAGTATGCAGGAAAGGAATTGACCTATAATAATTATGGAGTCAACTTCAATTATACAATATCTGCTAATGCTATTGAAATTTGTTTAAGCCCCAAACATCAGAATTTGAGTGCAAACAAAGGCATACATTTGGCATTGGCAGAACATTTAGAGGAAGTTATCAATAATAGTATTGAAGTAGAAGAACATCCTGATTATGTAAAAAATAATGGTACACGCGGAAATAATGGCTCTGTAAACACAGAAGCTCTTATGCATAGGTTCTATGGCGTAGCCGTTATTGATGGTACTCCTTTTAGAATAATGACGCTTATGCGTGAAGGAAAAGACTCTGCTACAAGTAATGGTATCCATTCTTACGCAGTACAAAAAATAGAAGTGCTCGACAATGACTTGCCAAGCACTTCTAATGGTGTGGGTAGCATTCCCCAAGTGAAATCGGGGTCTCTCTATCCGCTTGCAAAGTTACTAAAAGGAGTTGAAAAAGCGTACGATAAGGGTAAATATTTGCTTGAGGAGAGCAAAAAACGTTCTGCGGGTCTTCGTGAGCAGCGTGTTTATCATGGCAGCGGTGCTGATGGCGTGCGTTTCTTCCGTACTGCGAACGGTGAGGCATACGGCTTTACTGTTGGTGGCAGGATTTATGTTGATCCGAGGATTGCTACGAGCGAGACCCCGGTGCATGAGTATGCTCATTTGTGGGCTTCTGCCTTGAGAAGCGGTAATGCGGAGGAGTGGCAGAATGTTGTGGGTCTGATGAAGGACTCGAAGGTCTGGGATGAGGTGAAGGGACGTTATCCTGAGCTGAAGAGTGACGACGAGATTGCTGACGAGGTGATTGCTACTTATTCGGGCAGACGTGGAGCCGAGCGTCTGCGTGAGGAGCAGCGCAAGATAGCCGAGGGCGATGGCGGTGTGTTCGAGAAGGCTGAGGCTATCAGTGCCTTGGAGAGTGTGAAGCGTGCCTTGAAGATGTTCTGGAAGGGTGTGGCTGACTTCCTGCACATTCACTACAAGAGTGCGGAGGAGGTGGCTGACCGTGTGATGAAGGACTTGCTTGAGGGTGTGGACCCGAGGAAGATGGGGGATGGTGTTGATAGGCAGCTCTATGCATCTCTAGGCGTTTCTAGGGCTTTGGGTGAGGAGGCTGCTGAGGGTGGGCCTCGCTATGCCTCTTTGGCCCTTTCTGAGCAGCAGCTTGATGGCGATGATACCATCCGCTTCTCTCTGAGACAAGAACCTGCTCCTAAGGTAACCAAGAAGGGTTATGCGGTCTTCATATATAAAAAGCTGAAGAACGGAGGATACAAGCTTGTACCGAAGATGTTGTCCAATGACCCCGGAGCTCCTGCCCAGACTTGGCTTAATGCCGACACCGGCTACATGAAGCGAGACGAAAACGGAGAACCGTTGCAGAACACAAACGGAAGAGCGAGTGTTAGTGTGAACGGAAGCCAAGCAGGTGGCAACAAGTCCAACAAACTGGCTTGGAGACCGGGCAAGCACTTGGCAATGTATCCTAACGCTTCGCAGTTCAAGTCACCAGATGGCACGATACCGAAGGACGTGATTTTCTTTGAGGTGGAGTATGCAGCAGACCCTGATCTTCACAAGCAATACCAACGTAACGCTTGGGAATTGGGCATGAACGACAACGGACAATACAGGAACAACCAAGGCGGTTTGCCATACATACCCAAGGACAGTTACTATCTCTATCGCACCAACAGCATTTCAGAAGGCGCAACGCCAATGATTATCACAGGCGCATACAAGATTAACAGAGCTTTGACTGACGCTGAGGCAAAGGAACTGAACCAGAATGCAGGCGGTATGTGGTGTCCCCGAAAGGGAGGTGACCTTACAGAAGAGAAGCTCAAGGATATGGGGCTTGATGATAAGGGTCTCAAGAAGATGACCGAAAGCTTCGACATGGATATCATCAAGGAGAGCCATGACGAGAGTGACGAGGCTCGTCTGCTTCCCGGCTACAGGAGCAGGGAAATCAATTGGGAGGACAAAGACCTCATACATTCCATCGAGGAGAACGGACAAAACATCAATGACTACCGTGACGGATACGTGGCACCCGAACATTCGGAAGAACCTACAATCCGCTTCTCTCTTGACAAAGACAATGGTACTGTGGCTTCTCCGTCTAAGCCCTCTAAGGCTGAGGCGGTGCTGCGTGATGCCGTGATTGACCGTCTGCGTGAGAATGGCATGGAAGTGATTACTGACGTGGCTGAGGGGCAGAAGGTGCTGGACGAGGCGAACGGAATGGTTCGCTTGATGGGTAGCAGGACGAACAAGAAGATGAAGGAGATAGCCGATGTTCTTAGTGAACATGAATTATCTGAGCAACAAAAAACTGTAGTAGACGTTTATAGCGGTAAGACAGACAACCTGCAACTTGAATTATCTCGTAATGATGGAAGCAGACGTATTGTCATACGTCAGGGGAATGACAACAAAGCAGGTACGAAACATAGTGTATATCGGCATTATGGGACTACAGAAGGTGTCATCACTGCTGAGGATATACTTCTTATTCCTGAAGTTCTGAATAAAGGCGAGCGCAAGTCAATTAAACGTGGCAATACGCAACTCTACGAATATGTGTTAAGGAACGTAGATGGCGCAGAGTATACCGTCTTGACAGAAATAAATAATAGGGGTAAGGAGACTTTTGCTGACTTCTATAGTAACAAAAAAGTTTCATCAACTGCTCGTAAAACACGCTCCTCGGAGGCACAAGCAAGACTTGACGAAACTTTATCTGCTGCAAAGGTAGAAGAAAAATCTAAAACTGCAAATAAAAGCGGAGAAAAACTTCGTGAGCAGCGTGTTTATCATGGCAGCGGAGCTGACTTTGAGGCTTTCGACCATGGGCACATGGGCGAGGGTCAGGGAAGTCAGGTCTTCGGTTGGGGCACTTATGTGACAAGCAGCAAGGCTATTGGTGAGAGCTATGCGGAATCTTCTTCCCGTACCGGTGGAATGGAGTATACCGGTGATGCGCTTACTGCTGACGAGGCAAGTCTGGTCGGTTCCTTATTTATATCCGGTATGAGTTCTTATCACGAAGTGGAGGAGTTTTTGGAGAAAAGCGCCAACAGTGACAAGCCTGGAGCGAAACGCAGTGCGAATGCGCTTGCTTTGCTGAGAAAGACCAAGCCAGAGGATTGGAGGCTTCCTGAGATTGGTAAGAGACAGCTCTATACAGTTGAGATACCTGAGGACAACGGCAGTAACTATCTGGACTGGGAGAATCCTTTGAATGATGCTCAGAAGGAGATTCTGAAAGAGGGTCTGATGGCAGCAGGGGTCAGCGTCGAATACTTCAAGGGGCTTGGCTTTACTCTTGATTCGTCCTTTAAGTACGTGTACTCTGCTTCGCTTCCGATGATGCTACGTGGTGTGCATGTTGGTGAAGCCGACAATGTAAAAGAGAAGGCAAGCAGGTTCTTGTCCGGTCTTGGCTTTACGGGTATCAAATACCCTGCTGGCACTATTCATGGCGGTGCAGAGAAGGGGGACATGAATTATGTCATCTTCAACGAGAAGGATGCGAAGATTACTGACCATGTAAGGTTCTTCCGCACTGCGAACGGTGAGGCTTATGGTTTTACTGTTGGCGGTAAGATCTATGTTGACCCGAGGATTGCTACGAGCGAGACCCCGGTGCATGAGTATGCTCATTTGTGGGCTACTGCTCTGAGAAGCGGTAATAAGGAGGAGTGGCAGAACGTTGTGGGGCTGATGAAGGACACGAAGGTCTGGGATGAGGTGAAGGAGCGTTATCCTGAGCTGAAGACCGATGACGAGATTGCTGACGAGGTGATTGCTACTTATTCCGGTCAGCGTGGTGCTGAGCGTCTGCGTGAGGAGCAGCGCAAGATAGCCGAGGGCGATGGCGGTGTGTTTGAGAAGGTTGAGGCTATCAGTGTATTGGAGAGTGTGAAGCGTGCCTTGAAGATGTTCTGGAAGGGTGTGGCTGACTTCCTGCACATTCACTACAAGAGTGCGGAGGAGGTGGCTGACCGTGTGATGAAGGACTTGCTTGAGGGCGTGGACCCGAGGAAGATGGGGGAAACAAAGGATGGTGGAGTGCGATTCAATGCTAAACAAAAAAGAGCACTTGAAACCGCCTCTCTTGGAAATGCTCCAAGGTCATTAACTGTCGTTTCCAGTGCTACTGGTGCAAAGATACTAAATAGTATTGATAAACTTGTGGAATCATTGGAAAAATCTGCAACTCAACCAAAAACTTTCATTGGTAATGTGGCAAAGGCTCTTGGTGCAAGCAGGTTTGGCAGTGGTAGCGAATATGCTACTTTCGAGACCAAGAACGGTGATATCGTAACAATACGCCTTGCAAACCATAATGCTCACGTTTCTGGCTTTGACCATAATGGCAAGGATAATGGTATTAGCATTGTTATCTCTCCTAAGCCAAATGAGGGCATTACAAACGATGGCAATGCTCATATCACGGAGTTTTATTATGACTCTATCAAGCTGCGCAGGGCTGACGGCAAGCCTTTGGCTGAGATTGTGCGCTCTATTAAGCAGGCTCTTTATAGCGGTGAGTTCAAGGACACGACTGGACTTGCCGAGCGTCAGGAGGTGAACGGCGAGGATGTGATTCGCTATCAGTTCATCGGTGAGAAGGGTGCTGCTGAGGCTGACCATGCCGAGGAGGTGAGCGTTCGTCTGGACAATCTTTCTGTCGCCCGTGAGATGGAGGCAGAGAAGAAGGATGCCAAGGCTATCAAGATGGCTACTGGCTGGGAGCGTGGTGCTGACGGCAAGTGGAGGTATGAGATTGCGGACTTGAAGGAGTTTGACCGCAATGGCAACCTGCTGTATCGAAAGCATCATCCGGACTATGCTCGTTATATTGAGCTTCAGGACAAGGACTTAAAGAATCTGTTAGAGGACGGTGAGAAGCTGACAGACAAGGAGCGAGAGGAGTATGAGGCGTTGTCGAAGAAGTATGAGAGTGATAAGTTCGGCGGCGAGAAGCTGGACAACATTCATACGCTGGAGGCTTATGTGGATGCTCCTGAGTTGTTCAAGGCTTATCCTGAGCTGAGGAACGTCCGTGTGACGTTCAAGGATACAGGTGGCTGGGAGACAGCGAGCTACTATGCTATAAGCGACGTCATTGACTTTAATGTTGATGACGTCGGTGAGATTGTCGTGAACACGGGTAAGGTGACAGCCAACATGCGTACCAAAGAATTGAAGTCGGTGTTTTTGCACGAGATACAGCATGCCATTCAGGTGATTGAGGGTTTTGCTGAGGGTGGCAGTCCGCAGTATATGAAGGGCCTGTATTCCGATTATTTTTTGCAGGATTATTCCTCATCTCAATTGCATGAGTTAGCTGAGTTAAGAAGGATAGCGGAAAATAAGGTGAAGCGTGGTGAATATAAAAGGATGAGCTATGCCGTAAAAAATGTAATTAAGGCGGCAAAGGAACATGGCTTTTATCCTACTTGGGCTGAATCTTTTGATAATAATCCTAATAGTGTGACGACTGTTTATGACACATTGGTGAAATTCCCTTCCGAAATACTCGACAAGGCAGTTTTAATAGACGAAAAAGACCTCTACAGACGTGTTGCTGGCGAGGTTGAGGCTCGTAACGTTCAGGAGCGCATGGGTATGAGTGCTGAGGAGCGCAGGGCGAGTCTTGCTGCTGAAACGGAGGACGTGGCAAGGGAGGACCAGATATTCCTAATGGGGAATGGTGTGAGCGAAATGGGCAGTCGTGTGGGAAAACGTATGGCTGAAATTGGCGAGCACTACGAGGACAAAGCGTTGACAGATGAAGAGCGTCCGATAGTGGATGTTTTCTGCGGTCGTAATGACAATCTAAAGGTTTCTATTGAACGCGATGGAAAATCTGGCTCTACCGATATTGTCCGTGGATGAGAGGTATGGCTGCTAGCTAAAATATCCT
>ERZ1026886.547-NODE-547-length-19142-cov-14.662912_pt1 | contig 19142 bp, 16 predicted proteins | sample MGYA00380173_ERZ1026886 | MGnify/ENA primary metagenome ERZ1026886 (study PRJEB33269, sample SAMEA4719809) | human gut metagenome | biome: human-associated habitat; feature: organic feature; material: feces | place: Cameroon | collected 2013-10 ... | reverse complement strand
GTGAAAGTCAGGGCTTTGTGATTTTTTAAGAATAAGAGAGTTTTGACACACCCTCGATCAAGCTAACAATGCTATTTTCTCGGTTGGTGCAGCGGAGACCGCTGCACCCCCTTTTAAGACAATTCTATTGCCAAACAACACTTTTTTCCTGTTTTTCTTCTCCACTTGAAAAAAATAATGTACCTTTGCACTCGCAAAAAGCGCTTCATGCGGCAATAGCTCAGTTGGTAGAGCACAACCTTGCCAAGGTTGGGGTCGCGGGTTCAAGTCCCGTTTGCCGCTCTTTTCAAATAGTTTGATTGTTTTTGTTAGGACAGGTGGCAGAAATGCTGCCGTTTTTTATTAAGACATCAAACGAAACGACACAGGTCGCCGCAATGGTGGAATTGGTAGACACGAGGGACTTAAAATCCCTTGGCCAGTAATGGCTGTGCGGGTTCGAGTCCCGCTCGCGGCACATTTTCTCAATTTATATTCTGAAAATTGATAATTTATATTCTTTATTAATCAAACCTACATCTTATTATATTATAAATCACAAATCAGTTTATTATAAATAATAGATTAGTTTATTATATATTACAGATTAGGTCATTATAAATTACATCCCAGAACTATAGATAAAAAAACCACTCACAACGATATGACTTATTCAGAAATATGGCATCGTATAGCCACATCATACGAAGACGGCGAGGCTCGTGCCATTGCGCGCATCCTCATCGAGGAGTTGTTCGGCTTATCGTACACCGACATCGTCTGCGGTGCCACCGACCAGTTGTCTGCCGACGACACGCTGCGTCTCGACACCGCCGTGCGACGCATCGAGCAGGGCGAACCGCTGCAGCACGTACTGGGCTATGCCGACTTCTGCGGCAACCGCTTCGGCGTGAACGCCTCGGTGCTTATACCGCGCCCCGAAACGGAATGGCTTGTGGACGAGGGCGAGAGGCTGATGAACGGCGCCTCCAACGCAGCACCATCTGCCTCAAAGCGCATCCTCGACATCGGAACGGGCAGCGGCTGCATAGCCATCAGCCTAAAGCTGCGCCTCGGCGAGGCGTATGTGGAGGCGTGGGACATCTCTGAGGAGGCTCTGCGCACGGCGGAAAGCAACGCGAAGGCGCTGAAGGCGGAGGTGGCGTTCTGCAAGAGGGACGCGCTGAGGGCTGAGGAGAGCTGTTCTAGGGAGACTAGGGAGGCTAGCTTTTCTAGTAAGCCTAGTATTCCTAGCAAACCTAACGCCTCATGGGACCTGATAGTAAGCAACCCGCCGTATATCTGCGACTCGGAGCGCGCCGACATGGACGACAACGTGCTGCTGCACGAGCCACACACGGCGCTCTTCGTGCCCGACGATGACCCGCTGCGCTTCTACCGCGCCATAGCCCGCTACGCACTGCGCTCGCTGAACAACGGCGGAAGCCTGCTCTTCGAATGTAACACGAGGTATGCGGAGGCGACGGGCGAGATGATGCGAGAGATGGGCTTCGAGGACGTAACGGTGAACGACGACTGCTTCGGACTGCCAAGGTTCGTGAAGGGAAGCAGCCCCTCCCAATAGACCCCACAACAGCCCCTCCCAACCCTCCCCGTCGGGGAGGGCTTAGTTACCCAAGATGAAGCAAATTGTAGGAGGCTACGGCATTCCTACCGTAGCCATTGGCGACTGAAATAAAAAAATTATTACAACCTTATACTATGGCTACGGCAGGAATGCCGTAGTCTCCTACCCAAGGCTTAGAAAGGCTTAAGAAGGCTTAGAAAGGCTTAATTACAATAACAACCATGCTACAAAAGAAGAAACCCATAACCGAGCAGGAGGTGCTGCAGAAGCTGTCGGCGCTCTGCGCCCGTGCGGAGCACTCGTCGGGCGAGATGCTCGAGAAGATGCGCCGCTGGCAACTGTCGGAGGACGCACGCAAGCGGGTGCTCGACCGACTAATAGACGAGAAGTTCGTTGACGACGAGCGGTTCGCCCGACTCTTCGTGCGCGAGAAGATACGCTTCGACCGATGGGGACGCCGCAAGATAGAGCAGGCGCTCTATCAGAAGGGTGTGGCGAGCGATATAAGCCGCCGCGTGCTCGACGAGGTGGACGACGAGGCGTATGTGGCTGAGCTGAAGAAGCTTATCGCCGCAAAGCGACGCTCGGTGCAGGCTGAGAGCGACTACGAGATGCGCGCAAAGCTGACGAAATACGCCTTGGGGCGCGGATTCGGCTACGAGGTGATACGCCGCTGCATAGACGGAGCCGACGAACTATTGGAAGATTAAGAAAAGGCTTTGTCAGCAAAGGCTTATGAGGCCTAAAGAGACTCAGTTCGGCTTAAGCGCCGTCTCAGAAAAGCCTGCTGCATGCCATCCGCATCGGTCGGCGCGAATTATTTTTGCCCACAATTAAACCCACATGCGCCAAACACGTCTTATATAACATGAAACACTTAGCACTATTTTTGATGCTCTTCCTCTGCACAGCGGCGGGATGGGCGCAAGGACTTGTGAAAGGAAAAGTCCTTGATAAGCGCAACTCAGAACCACTTAGTTTTGTTAACGTGAAGGTTTCGCAGACTGCCACCGGCAAGTTTGTGAGCGGCGGCATGACCGATGCCGTGGGCAACTTCAATATTCAGGGACTCGCCAACGACCGCTATACTCTGGAACTTACGTTCGTGGGCTACAAGACCGAGACACGCAAGTTCGAGATAACGGCATCGAACACCAATCAGCACTACAATATTATATATATGTCTGAGGACGCGAAGATGCTGAAGGGCGTCACCGTCACCGGACAGCGCTCGGCAATGAAGCTCGAGGTAGACCGCAAGACGTTCGACGTGGCGCAGCTCATCGGAAACGCCGGACAGTCGGCGTCCGAAGTGCTCGACAACATACCTTCCGTGGAGGTAGACAACGACGGCAACGTGTCGCTGCGCGGCAACTCGTCGGTGGAGGTGTGGATAAACGGCAAGGCGTCGGGTCTCACCACCGACAACCGTGCGCAGATTCTGCAGCAGCTGCCTGCCGAGAGCATCGAGAGCATCGAGGTGATTGACAACCCGTCGGCGAAGTTCTCGGCAGAAGGCTCAGCCGGCATCATCAACATCGTGCTGAAGAAAGACCGCAAGGCGGGCTACTACGGTTCGCTGCAGGCAGGTGCCAACACTAAGGGCGGCGCCAACAGCAGCTTCAACATCAACTACAATAGCGGACTCTTGGACGCATACGCCAACATCGGCTACCGCCACCGCAAGAACACGGGCTACACCGAGAGCACGCAGACCTCCAACACCTACAACCAGAGCTACAAAGCCGACAACGACCGCTGGGGCAACAACCTCTTCACGCGCGCCGGACTGACGCTGCACGCCACGAAGAAGGACGACTTCTCGCTGAGCGGCATGCTCATGAAGGGCGAACGCAAGTCGAAGAGCTTCACGCCGTACAGATACACCGCCGTGGCTGACGGACTCGCCGACTATCGCATGGACCGACTCACACGCACAAGTAGCGACAACAACATGCTCTACACGGAGTTCAACTACCGCCACACGTTCAGCAAGCGCCACCTGCTCGACTTCACCGTCGACTTCAGCCGCTGGAAGTCGGACGGCGACAACTTCTACCGCGACTCGACGGTTTGGGAGGGCAACGACGTGCACGCTTACGACTACCAGTACCGCCCGCAGCACATCAACAACCGCCGCTGGGAGGTGAAGCTCGACTACGAGAACCAGATTACGAAGGACATGAAGGTGGAGGCTGGATACCAGGCTAACTTCTCGCACGAGAACACCCCGCAGGAGTCGTACGTCGACAACACATCGTGGGAAGGCACGGCGGCTACCGAGGACAAGCTCTTCTACAACCGCTTCATCTACGACATGGATCTGCACGCCCTCTACGCTTCGCTCAACTACAAGCTTGGCAACTTCGGCGTGATGGCAGGTCTGCGCGGCGAATACTGGAAGGTGAACACCGAGAGCTACACATGGGACCAGGAGCACGACCCGTCGCTGCGCCAGAAGCCGTTCAAGAAAGACTACTTCCAGCTCTTCCCCTCGCTCTTCCTCTCGTACGAGATAACCGAGTCACAGCAGCTGCAGCTCAACTACACACGCCGTCTGCGCCGTCCGTGGGGCGGAGAGCTCAACTCGTTCCGCGACACACGCGACGCTACCACCGTGTCGTTCGGTAACCCCGAGCTGACACCAGAGTACAGCCACTCGTTCTCGCTCAACTATCTGAAGACATGGCGCGACCACTCGCTGCTCGTGAGCGCCTACTACCGTCCTACAACCGACGTCATTCAGCGCATCAGCTACAAGAACTCGGAAGACGGACTCTTCTACTCTACCTCGATGAACGTGGCAAAGAGCCAGTCGTCGGGTCTGGAGCTGACACTTAAGGACAAGTTCTTCCGCATACTCGACCTCACCACCTCCGCCAACGCCTACTACTACAAGCTCGACGGATTCGCCTACCCCATCGACGGACAGATAGTGAGAGGCGCTGCCGATGACAAGTTCACATGGAACGCGCGCATGACAGCCAGCCTCATCCTGCCATACGACATCTCCGTGCAGGCTACCGGTCGCTACGAGGCACGCCAGGTCATCACGCAGGGCTACCGCAAGCCGTCGTACAGCGTAGACCTCGGCGCACGCAAGAACTTCTTCAACAAGCTCATCACCGTGGCTGTCAACTGCCGCGACCTGCTCGACTCGCGCAAGTGGGAGACATTCACCAGCGGCGACAACTTCACACGCCACCAGATAAACAAACGAGGCGGACGCCGCGTCAACTTCACCGTGACATGGAACTTCGGCAACATGAAGCAGAAGCACCGTCAGCAGGGCAAGCGCGACGACGGTAGCAGCCAGATGCAGCAGATGGACTACAACGGAACGGGCGGAGAAGAATAACAGACTGAGAAGAATAATTGGTGGAAAAGTATGAAGGTATGGTTCTTTTTCGTAACTTTGTGCTTGGAAACAACAATTACAAATAAAATTTAGATTTTATGAAAAAGATTAAGTTTATCATGGCAGCAGTGATGCTGCTCATCGGTGCCACAACAATGCAGGCACAGAGTCTCGGCGACATCCTCGGCGGTATCGGCAAGGCAGTCATCGGCGACAAGGCTACAACAGAAGAAGGCATCAAGGGCACATGGAAATACACGGGGCCGGCGTGCGAGTTCGAGAGCGACAACTTTCTGGCTAAAGCCGGCGGAACAGCTGCTGCTACACGAATCGAGAACAAGCTGTCGCCCATCATGAAGAAGTACGTGCCAGACATCGTCTACACCTTCGACGGCGAGGGCAACTACACCACAAAGATCAAGAAGCAGACCATCCACGGCACATACACCTTCAACAGCAAGGAGAAGACCATCACCTTCAAGCCTAAATTCGGCAAGGAGTACACCGCTCACGTAAGCGTGCAGGGCAAAGAGATGACGCTTGTCTTCAACGCCGACAAGCTGATGACCATCCTCAAAAGCATCTCTAACACAACAGCCACACAGAGCACCACAGCAGCTACCATCAACACGCTGCTCAAGAGCTACAACGGCATGCGTCTCGGCTTTAAGCTGAAGAAGTAAAAAGATGTTGAGGTGTTGTTGTGTTGAGGTGTTGAGAAAAGTTGAGATGGTGTTGTGTTGATGGGTTGACAATAGCACAAATCTCAACACATCAACACAACAACACAACAACAACACAGCAACACAACATCATGGATTATACTCAGATAAAGCGCCGCTACATGCGCTTTCTGCGCCTCGAGCGCAACTACACACAGAACACTATCGATGCCTACTCACACGACATCGACTATCTTATAAACTTCCTCAATGGCGAGCACCTCGCCATTGAGGAAGTGCGTCTTTCACACTTGGAGCAATTCGCCACCATACTGCACGAATTCGGCGTAGCGCCAAGCAGTCAGGCACGCATACTATGCGGTGTGCGTTCCTTTTTCCGCTTTCTTTTACTCGACGGCACGCTTAAAGACGACCCGTCGGAGCTTCTTGAGTCGCCAACGCTCGGCGAACACCTTCCACAAGTACTTTCTACAGAAGAGATAGACCGCATGGAGCAGTCTATCGACCTCTCGAAACCCGAGGGACAGCGCAACCGTGCCATTATCGAAATGCTTTTCTCCTGCGGACTGCGCGTCTCCGAACTCGTAAACCTCAAGTTCTGCGACGTTTTCGCCGCAGACGGCTACCTGCGCATCACGGGCAAGGGCAACAAGCAACGCCTCGTGCCCATATCAGCCAACGCCCTGCACGAACTGCAACTGTGGCTCTACGACCGCAACCTCATGAACATCAAACCCGGCGAAGACGAATACGTGTTCCTCAACCGCAGAGGAGCACACCTCACGCGCACCATGATACTGATAATGATAAAGAACACGGCGCGCGACGCCGGCATCACGAAGACCGTGTCGCCCCACACGCTCAGACACTCGTTCGCCACAGCGCTGCTGCAAGGCGGAGCCAATCTGAGAGCCATCCAGGAGATGCTCGGACACGAAAACATATCGACGACGCAGATATATACCCACATTGACATAACCACTCTGCGCGACGAAATACTCAACCACCACCCACGAAATATGAGAAAAGCAAGCGAAGACGACCAAAAATGATGCTTATTTCTTAAAAATCATAAACATTTGACACAAGGAGCGGAAAAATAAACTACTTTTGCATACTGTACGAACAGAATATTACATCAACTAAAAATAATAATTTATGAAACTAAGAAAACTGATGGTTGCAGTCTTCGCATTCTTTGCAGGACTTGCTCAGGCACAGCAGATGCCACCCATTCCGGCTGACCCCGACGTAGTTGTCGGTAAGTTGGACAATGGTTTGACCTACTACATCCGCCACAACAACTGGCCGGAGAATCGTGCCGACTTCTACATCGCACAGAAGGTGGGCGCTATCCAGGAGGAGGAGTCGCAGCGCGGTCTCGCTCACTTCCTCGAGCACATGTGCTTCAACGGCACAAAGCACTTCCCTGGCAACGGCGTGATTCGCTACTGCGAAAGCATCGGCGTACAGTTCGGTCGCGACCTCAACGCTTACACCTCAATCGACCAGACTGTTTACAATATCTCTAACGTACCTACCGACCGTCAGTCGGCTCTCGACTCTTGCTTGCTCATCCTGAGCGACTGGTCGAACGCCCTCACACTCGACCCGAAGGAGATTGACGAGGAGCGCGGCGTTATCCACGAGGAGTGGCGTCTGCGCACATCGGCTTCAAGCCGCATGTTCGAGCGCAACCTGCCGAAGCTCTACCCGGGCTCTAAGTACGGCGTGCGCTATCCTATCGGTCTGATGTCTGTCATCGACAACTTCAAGCCGAAAGAACTGCGCGACTACTACGAGAAGTGGTATCACCCTACAAACCAGGCTATCATCGTTGTGGGTAACGTAGACGTCAAGCACACGGAGGCCAAGATTAAGGAGCTCTTCGGTTCGTTCAAGAACCCGGCTAACCCCGCTCCTATCGTAGACGAGCAGGTGCCAGACAACGCTGAGCCTATCGTTATCATCGACAAGGACAAGGAGCAGCAGACCAACAGCGTAGAGCTTATGATCAAGCACGACGTGTTCCCGGCTTCTGAGAAGGGCAACCTCAGCTACCTCATCTACAACTACGCTAAGCAGGCTGCCATGACTATGCTCAACAACCGCTTGAAGGAGAAGGCTCTCGATCCGGAGTGCCCGTACGTAGGCGCTTACGCTAACGACGGCACATTCATCTTCGCAAAGACTAAGGACGCCTTCAACCTCTCGACTTCTCCGAAGGAGCTCGGCAAGACTGCCGCTGCGCTTAAGGCCGCTTACACAGAGGCTCTGCGCGCCGCTCGCTTCGGCTTCACAGCTACAGAGTATGCACGCTTCCAGGAGGACTACAAGAGCGCACTCGAGAAGGAATACAGCAACAAGGACAAGCGTCGCAACGGCCAGCTCTACCGCGACCTCGTAGACAACTTCCTTGAGGGCGACCCTATGCCGTCTATCGACTTCGAGTATCAGGCTATGAGCCAGATCGTACCGGCTATGCCTGTTGAGGTGGCTAACCAGATGATGGCTGAACTCGTGCCGGCTAACGACTCAAACCTCATCGTAATCTCGTTCCTGAACGAGGCTGAGGGCAACGTTTACCCGACTGAGGCTGAGCTGCTCGGCGCTATCAAGGACGCACGCGCTCAGAAGATTGAGGCTTACGTAGACAACGTGAAGAACGAACCGCTCATCACTACCAAGCCCAAGGCTGGCAAGGTGAAGAAGGAAGTGAAGAACGAGAAGCTCGGCTACACTACACTTACACTCTCTAACGGCGTTGTCGTTAACCTTATGAAGACCGACTACAAGAAGGATCAGGTGCTCCTCAGCGGCCGCGGCTTGGGTGGTTCTACACTCTACGGCGCCAAGGACTTCGCCAACCTCCAGCTCTTCGACAACGTTATCGGCTACAGCGGTCTCGGCGCATTCTCTTCTACAGAGCTGCAGAAGGCTCTCGCAGGCAAGATTGCCAACGCAGACCTCACACTCGGACAGCTCTCTACAAACGTTTCGGGCAACTCTACCCCGAAGGACGTTGAGACAATGCTCCAGATGGTATACCTCTACTTCACAAACATCAACAAGGACCAGAAGTCGTTCGACAACCTCATGCAGCAGCTCGAGGTATCGCTGAAGAACCGCGAGATCGATCCTGACGTAGCGTTCAGCGACTCTATCTCGGCTACCATCTACGGTCACAACCCGCGCGTCGCTCCGCTCACAACAGAGCGCCTTAAGGAGGTAAGCTACGACCGCATCCTCCAGATTGCTAAGGAGCGCACAGCTTCTGCTCAGGGATGGGTGTTCAACATCGTGGGCAACTACGACGAGGCTACTATCCGTCCGCTCATCTGCCAGTATCTCGGCGCTCTGCCTGCTAAGGCTAAGGCTGTAAAGAGCAAGCGCGAGCTCACTCCGGTGAAGGGCGTTGTAGACAACACCTTCAAGCGCAAGCAGGAGACTCCGAAGGCCAACTCTGTAATGCTCTGGTTCAACGACCAGCTGCCTTACACTCTGAAGAACGACCTCTGCTGCGACATCGCAGGCCAGGTGCTCTCTATGGAATACCTCGACAAGATTCGCGAGAAGGAAAGTGCAGCTTACTCTGTAGGCGCTTACGCAAGCGCTGACCTCGGTGCCGACAACTACCGCATGTTCCAGATCTTCGCTCAGTGCCCGATGAAGCCTGAGAAGAAGGACGTGGCTATCCGCATCCTCAACGAAGAGATGAAGAATATCGAGAATACTTGCGACGCTGCCAAGTTCCAGAAGTGCAAGGAGTACATGGTTAAGCAGAACGGCGACCGCGTGAAGACCAACGGCTTCTGGCTCGGCGTCATCAGCGACAACTATCTCTACAACTTCGACGGCTACACCGACTATGCCAAGACTCTTGAGGCTCTCACAGCCCAGGACATCTGCAACTTCATGAAGGAGTTCAACAAGGCTGGCAACCACATCACAGTTACGATGTTGCCGGAGTAGTGATCCGTCACAAGCTTAGAAAGCATTAAGACACAATAGGAAAAGCATTGTTTGCCCGTTCAAGGCGAACAATGCTTTTTTTGTTGTTAGTTACCACGCTGCTGTAACATCATTACCGCATAGGGGTAACATCGTTACAGCTATGCGGTAACACCGTTACCACGCTGCCGTAACAATATAACCAATCACTAAACAACCTTAAAAATGCGGCTATTAATCAATAAATTGCATAATTATAATGTGAAATAGCGCTGAAATTGAAGATTTCTGATTAAATTTGCAGCTAAAAACAATAAGTTTAGGAAGAATGAAAAATAAGTTTGCAGCTTTTGCCATGCTGTTCATGGCGGTTTTTGCACTCGCATCGTGCCTTAACGACGACAACGAATACGTGTACACCGACGACAGCGCCATCACAGCTTTCTCTGTGACGGGAGCAAAACGATACATCCATACCAAGACCAAGAAGGAAGGCAAGGACAGTGTATACACCGTCACTTCATCGTACACAAGTTACAAGTTCTGCATCGACCAAAGCAACAACACCATCTACAATCCCGACTCGCTGCCCTGCGGCGTAGACGCCAAGAAACTCGTCTGCACCGTGACGGGTCTCAACTCGATGGCGGTGCTGATAAAGAGTCTGAAGGACGAGAGCTTGGAGTACATCAGCGGAACCGACTCGCTCGACTTCTCGCAGGAGCGCGAGCTGCAGGTGATGAGCAACTCGGGCAAGCAGCTGCGCAAGTACAAGGTGAAGGTGAACATACACAAGGAGCAGGCCGACTCGTTCTTCTGGAAGCCGATGGCTAAGAACGCCGAGATAGAGCAGCTCACAGCCGTGAAGACCTGCGCCGTGAAGACCGCCGAGGGCGGCGTGCGCCTCTTCCTCTTCGGCACCGACGGCAGACAGACACGCGTATACGTGATGAACGACGCACAGACATGGAGAGCGGCTACGCCCAACTTCAACGGAGTGCTTGCTGACGACGCCTATGAGGGCGTGGTGACGAAAGACGACAAGGTATATCTGAGCCACGGCGGCAACATCATCTGCACCACAGACGGCAACAACTGGCACCAGACCGGCTCAGTTACCGGCGTGAAGAAGCTCGTGGCAGCAAGTCCGCTGCGTCTCTACGGCTACAACGCCGAGGGTCAGCTCGTGGCTTCTGCCGACAACGGCGCCACATGGACCGTGGCTACCATCGACAGTGACGCAGCCTTCCTGCCCGCGACCAACCACTCGTATACATGCAACGCGCTCGTGACCAACAACGACAGCTACCGCGTGACGCTCTACGGCACAACAGCCGACGGCAAGATGGCTGTATGGGGCAAGGTGGACGAAGGCGCAGCGTACAGCGAGAACCAGCCTTGGACATACTACGAGGTGTCGGCTGACAACAAGCACGCCCTGCCGAAACTCAAAAACATGAGCGTGGCTACATACGACGGCAAGACATACGCCTTAGGCACGCCCAACGGCTCAAGTGACATCGACGCCAAACTCTACAGCTCAAAGGACGGCGGACTCACATGGGCGAAGGACACTACGCTCAGCGTTCCGGCTGACCTCACGCTCGGCACCAATGCTCTGAACGAACCGAGAATGGCGCTCACCGTAGACAGCGACAACTTCATCTGGATCGTCAACGCAAAGAGCGGCTCGACATGGCGCGGAAGAATCAACCGCCTCGGATGGAAGAAAGAGCAGACCGATTTCACAGAATAAAAAAGAACAGACCGGGCTAACGGTTAGACAGTACCCGACCGGTCTCACAGAATAAAGAACCGACAGGTTGCACTCTAATGACAATGAAGAAAATCCTCACCCTTCTCTTGATGACTCTGACGTTTGCGACGGCTAAGGCGCAGACCGACGACGAATACCGCATGGAGATTGGTGCGGGCGTAGGCCTCGTGTCGTACGAGGGCGACTTCAACGGCAGCGTGCTGAGCAACATGCAGATGGGCGGCTCGGTCGTCCTGCGCCGCATATTCAACCCGTACATGGGCGTGAAGATGGCGGCGATGTACGGCAAACTGACCGGTTCGTCAAAGGACGTGAAGACCTACTACCCCGACTTCGTCGGCAACCCCTACTCGTTCAGCAACACGCTCGTAGACGCCAGCGTGACGTACGAATACAACTTCTGGCCCTACGGCACCGGACGCGACTACCGCGGAGCGAAGCGCTTCACGCCGTTCGTCTTCGGCGGACTGGGTGCCACGTTCGTGACGGGCGGCGGCAACAATGTGTTCACGGCTAACGTGCCGCTCGGCTTGGGTGTGAAGTACAAGATAGGACCGCGACTGAACCTCGGACTCGAATGGGCTGTACACTTCTCGCTCAGCGACAAGCTCGACGGCGTGAAGGACCCGTACAACATAGAGAGCAGCGGACTCTTCAAGAACACCGACTGCTACTCGGCTTTACAACTCACGCTGACGTACAGCTTCATGGCGAAATGCCGCACCTGCCATAATGCGGATGAGTAGCCCCTCAAAAAAAACAGAATATGGAAAAACTCGATACAACCAACATACCCCAGCACATCGCCATCATCATGGACGGCAACGGACGCTGGGCAGCAGAGCGAGGCAAGCCGCGCAGCTTCGGCCATCAGGCAGGAGTAGACGCCGTGCGCCGCATCACATCTGAGTGTACGCGCCTCGGCGTGAAGTATCTCACGCTCTACACCTTCTCTACCGAGAACTGGAACCGCCCCGCTACCGAGGTGGCTGCGCTCATGGGTCTTGTGCTCACATCGCTTGAGGACGAGATATTCATGAAGAACAACGTGCGCTTCCAGGTCATCGGCGACATAGAGCGCCTGCCGAAGGAGGTGCAGCAGAAGCTGCAGGAGACCATGGACCACACAGCCCACAACTCGGCGATGACGATGGTTGTAGCGCTCAGCTACTCGTCGCGCTGGGAGATTGTGAAGGCTACACGAGAGATAGCAGCCGACCTCGCTGCAGGCAAGATTCAGGACGCCGACATCAACGAGCAGCTCATCTCCGAACACATGACAACGAGCTTCATGCCCGACCCCGACCTGCTCATACGCACCGGCGGCGAGCAGCGCATAAGCAACTACCTGCTCTGGCAGATAGCCTACTCGGAGCTGTACTTCTGCGACACCTTCTGGCCCGACTTCGACGAAGAAGGTCTGCACCAAGCCATCGCCGACTACCAGCGACGCCAGCGACGCTTCGGAAAGACCGAGGCGCAAGTGGAGGCTGAGCAAAGCCCCTCAATAATCAGAAAAAAGAACAATCAAGAGAAAAACGATGAATATAATTAAGGTGTTGACAACAGCCTGCATCCTTGCAAGCAGCTTCGCAGCCCAAGCGCAGGACAAGATTACATACCCCGACATCTCGTATGCAGGAACCCCACGCACTGTGACACTCGGCGGACTCGCCGTGTCGGGAGCGGAAGGCTACGAGGACTACATGCTCACTGGCATCTCTGGACTCTCTATCGGACAACAGATAGAACTGCCTGGCGAGGCTATCACCGACGCCGTGAAGCACTACTGGAAGTACGGACTCTTCTCAGAGGTATCTATCTCTGTCGACTCGCTCGTAAACGACAAGGCTTATCTGCACATCCATCTGCAGATGCGTCCGCGCGTGTCTACCATCAACTACGTCGGACTGAAGAAGTCGGAGCGTACGGACATGGAGGAGAAGCTCGGACTGCTCAAGGGCGCACAGATTACACCTAACATGATAGACCGCGCGAAGATTCTCGCAAAGAAATACTTCGACGAGAAGGGCTTCAAGAACGCCGACATACAGATCGTGCAGCGCGACGACGTGGCTAACAAGAACCAGGTGATTCTCGACGTCATCATCGACAAGAAGCAGAAGATGAAGGTGCGCGACATCTTCATCGAGGGCAACAAGGCGCTCGCCACAAGCAAGATAAAGGGTAATATAATAAAGAAAGGTGTGTTCAAGGAGACTCACGAGGCGGGCAAGATGGCTACGCTCCTGAAGTTCAAGAAGAAATACACGCCCGAACGCTGGAAGAACGACAAGCAGAAGCTCATCGACAAGTACAACGAGCTGGGCTACCGCGACGCATACATCGTGAGCGACACGGTGTGGAACGTCGACGACAAGCACGTGAGCATGCGCGTGAAGGTGGACGAAGGCAAGAAGTACTACGTGCGCAACATCACATGGGTGGGCAACACGATATACAGCTCCGACTATCTCGCTGCTGTGCTCGGCATGAAGAAGGGCGACGTCTACAACCAGAAGCTTATGAACAAGCGACTCACCGAAGACGAGGACGCTGTGGGCAACAACTACTGGAACAACGGCTACCTCTTCTACTCGCTCCACCCGACAGAGGTGAACATCGTGGGCGACTCTATCGACCTCGAGATGCGTATCTTCGAGGGTCCGCAGGCACACATCAACCACGTGCGCATCAACGGCAACGACCGTCTGTACGAGAACGTGGTGCGCCGCGAACTGCGTACAAAGCCGGGCGACCTCTTCTCTAAGGAGGCTCTGCAGCGTTCGGCACGCGAGATCGCGTCAATGGGCCACTTCGACCCGGAGAAGGTCAACCCGGACGTGAAGCCCGACCCCGAGAACGGAACCGTAGACATCAACTGGAACCTCGAACAGAAGTCGAACGACCAGATTGAGTTCTCGCTCGGATGGGGACAGACCGGCGTAATCGGACGCATCGGCTTGAAGCTCAACAACTTCTCTATGCGCAACCTCTTCGGAAAGAACAAGGAGCGCCGCGGATTCCTGCCCGTAGGCGACGGCGAGGTGCTCTCTATCGGCGCACAGACCAACGGTACGTACTACCAGTCGTACAACATGTCGTACTCTACCAACTGGTTCGGAGGCAAACGACCGATACAGTTCTCGGTAGGCGCCTACTTCTCTAAGCAGACCGACGTGTCGAGCAACTACTACAATAGTGGTTACTTCAACAACTACTATAACTATATGTACGGCTACGGCAACTATAACGGCTACAACAACTACGAGAGCTTCTACGACCCCGACAAGTACGTGAAGCTGTTCGGATTCTCGCTCGGATGGGGCAAGCAGCTGCGCTGGCCGGACGACTTCTTCCAGTTGTCGCTCTCGCTGCAGTACACACGCTACATGCTGAAGAACTGGAGCTACTTCCTCATGACCAACGGCAACTCCAACAACCTCAACCTCAGCATACAGCTCTCGCGCAACTCTACCGACAACCAGCTCTTCCCGCGCCGCGGCTCTGAGTTCACAGCCTCGGTAACTATCACCCCGCCGTGGTCGGCATGGGACGGCAAGGACTACAAGAACCTCGCCAACAACCCGAAGTCGGCTACATACAACCGCGAACAGCAGGAGAAGTACCGCTGGGTGGAATACCACAAGTGGAAGTTCAAGGGCCGCATGTTCACCGCACTCACAAGCGGACAGAAATGCCTCGTGCTCATGACACGCGTAGAGTTCGGCTTGCTCGGCTCGTTCAACAAGTGGAAGAAGTCGCCGTTCGAGACCTACTACATGGGTGGTGACGGCATGACCGGCTACTCTACATCGTACGCCGAGGAGACCATCGGTCTGCGCGGATACGAGAACGGATCGCTCACACCGTACGGCCACGAAGGCTACGCATACGACCGCATGACGCTCGAGCTGCGCTACCCGTTCCTGCTCGGCAACACCACTATCTACGGCCTCGGATTCATCGAAGGCGGTAACGCTTGGACCGAAACCCGCAAGTTCAACCCGTTCGATATGAAGCGCTCTGCCGGCGTAGGTCTGCGCATCTTCCTCCCGATGGTAGGTATGATGGGTATCGACTGGGCTTACGGCTTCGACAAGGTATTCGGAACGAAGGGCGGATCGCAGTTCCACTTCATCCTCGGTCAGGAATTCTAACAGCCGCACCGACCGGCGCAACACACGCAACGGTCGGCGCGCAACGCTTAAAACAAAAGAATAAACAGAAACAAAATGAAGAAGTTCTTATTAGTATGCCTCATCACGCTCTCGGCAGCGCTGACGGCAAACGCACAGAAGTACGCGCTACTCGACATGGAGTACGTTCTGAAGAACATACCTGCATACGAGCGCGCCAACGAGCAACTCAACCAGGTGTCGAAGAAATGGCAGGCTGAAGTGGAGGCGCTCAACACCGAGGCGTCTACCATGTACAAGAACTATCAGAACGAGATGGTCTTCCTCTCGCAGGAGCAGAAGAAGGCACGTCAGGAGGCAATCATGAAGAAGGAGAAGGACGCCAGCGACCTCAAACGCAAGTACTTCGGACCGGAAGGCGAACTCTTCAAGAAGCGCGAAAGCCTCATGTCGCCTATCCAGGAGGAGATATACACCGCCGTTAAGGAGATAGCAGAGCTGCGCGGCTACTCGCTCGTGCTCGACCGCTCAAGCAACACCGGCGTAATCTACGGTTCGCCAAAGGCTGACATCAGCAACGAAGTGCTGCAGAAGCTGGGCTACGCCAACTAAAGAGTTTTGAATTAGAAAGGCTTAGAAAGGCCTAAAGAGGCTTAGGAAGGCTTAGTTCGGCTTAGAAAAAGAAATAATTAATAACAAAAAAATAAAAAGCAAAAATGAAGAAATTGATTTTAATGCTTATGTTGTTCATGCCAATGGCAACATTCGCACAGAAGTTCGGTCACGTAAACGCACAGGAGATCATGGCTTCTATGCCTGAGTTCATCAAGGCTCGCGGCGAGGTAGAAGCACAGGCAAAGCAGTACGACAACGACCTCAAGGCTATGCAGGACGAAATGCAGCGCAAGTACGAGGACTACGAGAAGAACAAGTCTACAATGAACGAGACAAAGCGCAAAGAGACCGAGGATAGCCTCTCTCAGATGTACCAGAAGATCCAGCAGACAGCGCAGGACAACCAGCAGGCTCTCGGCAAGCTCCAGCAGGACAAGATCAGCCCTATCACAAACAAGCTCGTTGAGGCTATCAAGGCTGTAGGCAAGGCAGGCGGCTACGTTTACATCATGGACGTAACAAGCGGCATACCTTACATCAGCGAGACTCTCAGCAAGGACGTTACAGCAGAGGTTAAGGCTCAGCTCAACAAGACAACAAAGTAAGAAAGCACAGCTCTCTTACGCAAGCAGCGGCTGCCTTGGCAGCCGCACACTCAACCATTACTATTCAATTGACAACAATATAAAGCAGCAAAAGACATGAAGAAATTGTTCCTTCTCATCGTGCTCGGCATACTCTCGCTCACGGCGAACGCACAGACACGCTTCGGCTATTTCAGTTTCGACAACGTTCTCAAATCAATGCCCGACTATGTCATGGCACAGCGCAGCATCGACGATTTGAGACAGAAGTACGACGCAGAGATGAAGCGCGCTGAAGACGAGTTCAACAGCAAATACGAAGAGTTTCTCGACGTACAGAAAGACCTCGTGCCTGCCATCCTGCGCAAGCGCCAGGCTGAACTCCAGGAGATGATGCAGAAGAACATCAACTTCAAGAACGAGTCGCAGCGCCTTCTGAAGCAGGCAGAGGCAGACGCCTTCGCGCCGGTGAAGAACAAGCTCTACAATGCCCTCACAAAGGTAGGTCAGGCTCAGGGCTACGCCTTCATCCTCAACACCGACGGCGACGCCTGCCCGTACGTCAACCCCGAAATGGGCGAAGACGCTACAGAGCTTATCAAAGAGGCGCTGAACTAAAGGCAGAAAGCTGCTACATATTAGGAAAAAAGAAAATTGATAATTGAAATTGCTGACCGCCGTAAATACACGGCTGCCACAGGTTTCAATTATCAATTTTCGCTTTATATAAAATAGAAAATTATGCCATTTCCCTCTAATCCCGGTCCAATCGGTGTTTTCGACTCTGGTTACGGCGGACTCACCATCCTTCACGGCATCCGCCAACTCCTCCCGCAGTACGACTATATGTACCTCGGCGACAACGCACGCGCCCCATACGGCTCGCGCTCCTTCGAAGTGGTCTACCAGTTCACGCGTCAGGCGGTTCTGAAACTCTTCAGCATGGGTTGCCACCTCGTCATCCTTGGCTGCAACACAGCCTCAGCAAAAGCGCTGCGCAGCATTCAGCAGCGCGATCTGCCCGTGCTCGACCCCGACCGTCGCGTGCTTGGCGTCATCCGCCCCACGGCAGAGGAGGTAGGCAAACTAACAAAGACACGTCATGTGGGCATACTCGCCACAGAAGGCACAATCAAGAGCGATTCGTACAAGATAGAGATTCAGAAACTCTTCCCCGATATTGAGGTTTCGGGCGTTGCCTGCCCGCTTTGGGCAGCGATAGTAGAAGCCGGCGAAGCAGACTCGCCCGGCGCCGACTACTTTGTGAAGAAGCGCATCGACCAACTGATGCGCAAAGATCCGCTCGTCGACACCATCATCCTCGGTTGCACCCACTATCCGCTGCTCATGAGTTCGGTTGTGAAGAACGTTCCAGACGGAGTGCGCATAATGGCGCAGGGCACCTACGTAGCCAACTCGCTTGCCGACTACCTCAACCGTCATCCCGAGATGGAGCAAAAGCTCACAAAAGGCGGCACATGCCGCTATTTCACCACAGAAAGCGAAGAACGCTTCCGCGAAACAGCCCGCATCTTCCTACACGAAGACGTCAATGTCAATCATGTGAACATTGACAGCGAGAAGATGTAAGGGTTCTATTGGTGTTGATGGTGAGATGGTGAGGTGGTGATATAATGCATTATTAATATAACGAGAACGCATTCTAATAAACTCAAATCGGTCATTAGAAAATGACAAGCAGCTTTTTCTAATGACCGATTGGAGGTGAATGAATTGTTCGACTTATAAGTTTTTAAACTATGTGTAAAGAAATCAATGATAGTATTCCTATATTGAACAAAAAAATTGTTTTCATGATAGAAAATAAGGACTACAATTTTAGTTGTATTTGCGCCTTGCTTGATATGGACGATAAATTGATTGATATGTCAGATTTACTTTGTAGCAATTCTGAGAATAGGAATTTTTGGAATATTCCTCAAACGATTGACGGGTATGCAATGGGACCATTATGCCCTAATGATGGTGAAGAAATGCAGTTTTGGAAAGAAGAATTCTTTAATATGGAATTTTTCAATTTAAAGTTAGATGCATTATCAACGAAAATATGCAAAATTGTATTTTGGGTATATCAAGAAGAAAATGCTGAAGTTTCATACGATTTTACTATTTCCCTTTTTTATAATTTAAGAGAGTCAGATCCATTAGGAAAAATAACAGTTACTGAGGACACTCCATTTTACAAGGATTCCCCTATATACGGATTCTCTTCAGAAAAGAAATTTCCTAATTATAAAATAGGAATGTTAGAAAGGCGTGGTGAATTATGGCAATACAAATCTATATTTAAAGGACTTGACAATGTTGATTTCGAAAAAGAACTAAATAGTTATCTAAGAACATCTACATTATAAGAAACGCCCAACATAGAAAAGCGGCAAGTTTGTCGCACACACACTTTTTCTGACGAATAATCAATCAAACCACACACTTTTTCTGACGAATAA
>ERZ1026886.543-NODE-543-length-19174-cov-50.898426_pt1 | contig 19174 bp, 10 predicted proteins | sample MGYA00380173_ERZ1026886 | MGnify/ENA primary metagenome ERZ1026886 (study PRJEB33269, sample SAMEA4719809) | human gut metagenome | biome: human-associated habitat; feature: organic feature; material: feces | place: Cameroon | collected 2013-10 ... | reverse complement strand
ACTCCTCTTTAGAGAATGAAAATCTCTCGTCCTAACCGATAGACGAAGGGACCATCGCGTTGTGATTAGTGACCCGTCTGCTTGAGGCGTGGTCGTTTATCTCATTTGCGAGTGCAAAGGTAGTACTTTCTACTATTCCGTCCAAATGTTACGCCTGTTTTTTTTCAAAAAAGTGCATTTTTGTGCATTTGCACCCAATTTTACGCGCTTTCGGGGGCTATAAAACGCCAAATCGGTACTTTTGCACTACGGAGCGCAACTGCTGGTTAAGGCTGCGCAAACTGCCCCTTGGCACATCGGCCACACCCGCACGCCCTCCCCGTTTAACCATATTACTATATATAATAGCGCGCACGCGTATATATAATATTGTGTACGCACGCAAAAATAACCGTGCGCACGCACACCGCAAATGTCATTATGAAATCGCGAGCCATAGTTTTACATATCACAAAATACAACGACGAGCAGCTCATTGCCGACCTGCTGACCGAAAATCAGGGCAACTTGGGCATGATTGTGCGCATTAGCCGCTCAAAGCGGACCGCGGTGCGCCACACGCTGTTTCAGCCGCTGGCCATTCTCGACCTGGAGTGGGAGCATCGCCCAAAGGCTAACCTGCAGCGGCCCAAGGCAGTGCAGGTGGCATGGCCATTGTGCTCGCTGCCCACCGACCCCTACAAACTGTCGATTGCCATGTTTGTGGCCGAAGTGTTGCACCATGCCATCAAGCAGGAGCCCGACTCGCACACCATATTCAATTACGTGCTGCGCTCGGTGCAGTGGCTCGACGTGTGCCAGTCGGGCTTTGCCAACTTTCACTTGGTGTTTCTGCTGCGCCTGACGCACTTCCTCGGGTTTATGCCGAATGTGGAGGACGCACGTGAGGGCGACTACTTCGACTTGCGGGCTTCGTGTTTTACCGCACAGCAACCGTCGCATGCCGACTTCCTGGCGCCGCGCGATGCGGCCTTGGTGCCGAAACTCATGCGCATGCGCTACGACACCATGCGCTTTTTCCATTTCAATGGTGCCGAGCGCTCGCGCCTGCTCGAGTATATCAACCTTTACTACCGTCTGCACGTGCCAAACTTTCCCGAACTCAAGTCGTTGGCTGTGCTCAAGGACTTGTTTGCACACTGAGGCGCCCCACAGCATGGGGTATTCAAAATCAGCAACAAATACAATACCGCTTTGGGGGATTTTAAGTAGCCTAAACGCACTGCAAGGAAACGCAAGCACTAAATACTACCACCAAACGCTAACATCAAACGCTACCACAAAACGCTACCTCAAAACGCCACCATCAAAACGCCAGCTCTAATGGGGGCGACGCGTCTCGCGTCGGGTTAATGAAGGAAAAGAATACAAGCTCTACTAAATAACAGTTGCACTATCCCCGACGCGAGACGCGTCGCCCCCATTAGTGGTAGCGTTTGGTGCTTGAGGCCGTTCGAATGTTTACGTTTCACCAAACAACAATAACATATATATACCCCTCTATTTTGAACGCTCTACCCACAGCGGCCATACACACTACAAGCGCAAGCATCAACAGGGCTATGCCCTTGGTGCTTGCGCTTGTAGTATGCGTATATATATGTGCAGAGCGTGCTACATCAGAATGTCAGACGGAACATGCCGCGTATGCCCCATTTTTGTGTACCCGGACGTATATAGTTAAGGCGGTGCACATACTCAATGTGGAATATCTTGAATATGTTGTGAATGCCGGCCACCACCTCAACATACGGCACCTTGCGGTCCATCACGCGCGATTGGTAGCTGAACCCGTCCTCGCCCCAGTTGCCGGGGAAGTAGAGCAGACGCTGGTCGTTGGCGTTCTTGTCGAGGAACGGATTGTTCTTGCTGCTGAGTGTGCCCCACAGCACATTGCAACCAATATATTCACGCCACTTCAACTTTTTGAGCAGAGGTATGCGGTTGAATATCTTGCCGTTCAAGTCCCACGAATACATGAGCGACACGTAGCGGTCGTTCAAAAACTCCATGTTGTCGATGAGGTTGAAGGTGTTATCCTCCATAATGTACGACAAGTTGGCAGCTGGCATGATGAGCAACGGGAACGGCACTTTGTTCCACTGCACACCACCCTTGAGCGTAAAGTCCATTTTGCCCCACGAGGCCAGCCACAAACGTTTGTACACCCCGGCCTCGGTCAGGTTGTAGGCATAGTCGGCACGGCCAAAGTTGTAGAGACCGGCGGTGTGGCTGAGCGAGAAGATGGGCGCATCGTTGTTCGATGCGATGCGGCGCTGCTTGGTGTTGATCCATTTTACGCCGGGCTGGTAGCGCAACCCCATGCTCAAGTCGTAGGTGCGCAGATAGGGCTGGTTGAAACCTGCCTCGCGGCTGATGCCGTCGGCATGCACGCTTTGGTAGAACAGGTGGGCAGTAGGCGTGTCCTTCGATGTGCGCAACTGCACGTCGAAGCGCAAACCATTCTCCCACTCGCGGTCCCACAGCAGTTTGTAGGTCTCGTAGTACATCATGTGGTCCACCGTGGTCCACTTGAACGAGGTGAACACGTTATCCTTGTCGGTGGGCATAAATTTGTCGGAAGGTGACATCACGTCGCGCGAGTAATTGAAGGTGAGGTTATTCACCGGAAACTCGCGTGGCAAATAGGCCTTTTTGTTGAACGAATAGGTTACCTCGCCCATGCCTTTCCACTTTTCGTCCTTAAAGCCGTAGGCTATGTAGCCCTTGAGAAACAGGTGCTTGTTAAAGTTGGCCGTGGTTTGGGCCGAAGCACGCAGGCGCAGCCCGTCAACAAAGTTGTGCGTTATCATGGTGTTGACCGGACCGATGTCTACCTTCGACGGCTTGTCGGGGTTCACCGATGTTTCTACAAAGTTCTCAATAAATGCCTTGGCCACCCACAGCACGGGTTTGAAGCCCTTCACGCTTTCAAGCTTCTTGATGAGCTGTTTCATTGTGCTCTCGCTCTTGGTGAGCGAGTCGGCACGGTGCTCCTGCCAAAAATGCTCGTCCTGCATCTGTGCATTGGCCGAGGTGAGCGTCTCGCCCTTGAACTTGAAGGTCTTGTCGGGAATGGGCTCGAAGGCAAAGTTGCTATACTCGGTGTCGCGCTTTACCTGGAATTTGCCGGCCGACTTGGTGATGTGCAGCTGCACAAGCATGTTGTCCTTTACAAGCACCTGCTCGCCGGTGGGCAACTGGTTGAAGGTTTGAATGATGCGCATGCTCTGCACAAAGTTCACATCGCTGCGCACGGGTATGCCCATGTCGGCCTTGTAGACGCGGTAAGTGCCATCGGCCATGATGTAAAGGCTGCCCGAAAACCCGAAGTCCTGCGGATTGTTAGGGGTAAAGTCCACCTGTATGCAGCGCTGTTTGCCGTCTACCATCAGTGTGTCTACTATAAAGTAGCGGTAAAACGATATGGCCGTTCGCGACGATATCGGACTGGTAAAGGGGTATTGCAGCAAGCGCACCTCGTCATTGTAGATGTCTACATCGGTAAAGCAGTCCTTCAGCATGGTGTTGACAATGTCACCCGTGTTGAGCAGGTCGTTGATACCGTTTGAGCGCTGACCAAGAATGATGTTCTTCTCGCTCTTGGGCTCCTTGCGGTAGATAAGGCGCGTAACGGTTTCGTCCACCGACAGGGGCAGAATGAGTTTGCCCGTCTCGTTACACACCTCCACGTGGTCTTTAAGGAAAGGCAGTTTCTTGAATTTGCCTTCTTCAAACACCTTGTCGGTCACATCGTTCAGAGCAAAGGTTATTTTGCTGTATTTGTCTATGCTGTAATAGTCGTGCTGATGCAGGTCGCTACTCTTCTTAGCCGCTATCACCTTGCGCATGAGTTCAACGGCAGGGTTGTTCTTACGCGAGTATTTGGTTTTCTTGCCCGTCACCTCTGCCGTGCCGAGCGAGCGGTCCAGCGACTTGAGACGGAACACCAGCGAGTCGGCCACCTCCTTCACCGAAACGGTTTTGGTTTCGTAGCCGAGCACCGAAAAACGCAAACGACCGGCTTTGAACGGAAGCGTGAAACGCCCGTCGAAGTCGGTTTGCGTGCCACCGCCGTCAACGTATATCACATTGACGAATGGCAGTTTCTCACCAGTTTTACTGTCAATCACCACGCCCGAAATGTTGCGTTGGGCCAATGCGGCACCAATGCAGCCGAGCAGCAAAGTCAAGAGTAAGAATAGTCGTTTCATAAGTTGTGTTGGAAATATAAAGGGCCCCTCCCCTACCCTGCGGAAGGGAGGAACCCCACATTTTTTTGTCATGCCAATGCGCGCGGCCGGGCCATCAGGCCACCACTTGCTGCAAATCGTGCCTGTTCGGCACACGCAGCGCATTGCATGGCGCTGATGCCGGCATCAATCAATTTCCTCGTCAGCCTCGTAGCCACCCATTTCGCGAATGGCATTCTTCAGCATCACATACTGCTGGAAGAGGTGGTTGATAGGCACCTCGCCCTGCGTGTAGTCGTGCATCGGGCTCTTGAGGAAGAAGCTCAGGAAGCGCTGCGTGCCATAGCGGCCCTTGCGGGCAGCGAGGTCGGAGAGCAGCACAAGGTCGAGCAACAGCGGAGCGGCCAGAATAGAGTCGCGGCAAAGGAAGTTAATCTTGATTTGCATGGGGTAGCCCATCCAGCCAAAGATGTCGATGTTGTCCCAACCCTCTTTGTTATCGTTGCGGGGCGGATAATAGTTGATGCGCACCTTGTGGTAATAGTTGCTGTAAAGGTCGGGCTGCTTGTCGGCCTCGAGTATGCTCTCGAGCGTCGAAAGCTTCGACACCTCCTTGGTGTGGAAGTTGGCAGGTTCGTCGAGCACAAGGCCGTCGCGGTTGCCAAGAATGTTGGTTGAGAACCAACCGCTCAACCCCAGGCAACGGGTGCCGATGATGGGGGCAAAGCCCGACTTGACAAGTGTCTGGCCCGTTTTGAAGTCCTTGCCGGCAATAGGCATCTTGGTTTGTTCGGCCAGCTCCCACATGGCGGGAATATCCACCGTGGTGTTGGGGGCACCCATTATGAAGGGGGCACCCTCCTTCAAGGCTGCATAAGCATAGCACATTGAGGGGGCAATGTGCTCGCGGTCGTCAGCCTTCATGGCTGCCTCGAGGGCCGGAAGTGTGCCGTGCACCTGTTCGTCGATGGGCACATATATTTCGGTTGATGCGGCCCAAATCACTACCACACGGTCAACGCCCTTTTCGGCCTTGAACTGGCGGATATCCTGGCACAGGGCCTCAACCATGTCCCAACGTGTGGCACAATCCTTCACATTGTCGCCATCAAGGCGCTTGGCATAGTTGTGGTCAAAGGCGGCCTTCATGGGCACAATGGCCTTGAGCTCGTCGCGCACCGGCTCAATGTCGCGGTCGCGCAGCACCTCGGCATTGAGGGCGCTCTCATAGGCATTGGCCGGATATACGTCCCATGCACCAAACACAATGTCGTCGAGCTGGGTCAACGGCACTATCTCGCCATAGTGCAAGTATTGCTTGTCCTTGCCGCGGCCTACGCGGATTTTGTCATACTGTGTCATTGAGCCAATGGGCTTGGCCAGGCCTTTGCGGGCCATGAGCACACCGGTCATAAAGGTGGTTGTTACCGCACCAAGACCGACGCACATCACGCCTAATTTTCCTTTTGCAGGTTCCATACGAATATTACTGAGTAAAAAGGTTGTTATTATAAAGATATAATGTTTGTTGTTTAGGAAAATGCTGTCCGTGCACTTCATACTACACGGCGCAACTGCAAAGGTGCAAAAAACCTCTTTGCCATGCAAAGTTTTACGCCAAAATTATTGGCCGATGCAGTGTTTATGGAACACATTAAGGTAAAAACAGACACTTTTTATGCGTTGGCGGAATTAGTAAACAAGTTGACAAGTTAACGGGTTAACATGTAAGTTTACCAAGCTTTTCAAGCTTCTTACCATTATGACTTTAACATAATAACTCAACTTTCGGATTTAGCAAGTGCGGGCTGAAAGCCCAATGTAATCCATAGCACTAAACGCTACCACTAAACTCAAGCACAAACTCGAGCACCAAACGCTAACACTAAACGCTAACACTAAACGCAAGTTCTAAACGCTACCTCTAATGGGGGCGACGCGTCCCGCGTCGGGCATCAAGGTTTAGGCTCACAGATAGGCATGTAATTAGTGCTGTCTGAGAGCCTTTATTTTAGTGTATTAGCCTTTGCCCTAATGCCCGCGGGACGCGTCGCCCCCATTAGTGTTAGCGTTTAGTGCTTGCGTTTAGTGGTAGCGGGACCTTTACCATACTACAATAACTTTACATACCGAGTATCTTACATCTTACACTAATACGCTGCAGCTCATTGACTATCAACACTTTATTTAGTGTAAGATGCTACCAATTTCACCTACACGCAACCTACACAACCCTCATGCTGCCACACGATACAAGCACGGGAGGGCGATATCACGGCATAGGGGAACAGAAAAGTCTGTTGCTCCGACTGATTTTTCTACGTCCCTGTACCGTATTATCTACTGCATACGTCCATGTTGACTGCGAGGCTGCGGGGTAAGGTGTGTAAGATGTGTGCAAGGGTGTGTAAGATACTTTGAAATCATCTTACACTCTTGAAACATCTGTGTATCAACTTGTTACGTACAAAAAGTGTAAGATGGCAGTAAAAACACACGCACTCTTTTACTAGTAGGCAGACGGGGAGGAAGCAAATATTTGTGTACAAATTGTACACTTTTTTTGTGGGGTGCAATGTCTTGGTGTTACCTTTGCAGCACTTTACTTTTGTACTAAACCAAATTGTATTGACAACCATGAAACGAATACTTAACAGAATGTTGCGCTATGCCGATGCCATTGTGAAACGTGGCGTTGACAAATTGATAGACGCTATCGGACATACCCCGGAACCGCAAACCAAAAACGCTGAAACACCCCAGCCTCAAAGAAGCATGGGCAACGACACTGACTACGCACCGCAAACAACTGGCAGCACTACGAACTGCGGTCTGACCGAACAGACCATATCCATAACTCAAACAGTTTGTTTACGCATTGTTTACGCAGAAATCGGAGGGAATCTCTTACCCCATACAAGCACTTCATTCAGAGGCTATAAATCCAAACTGTTTTCTTTGAGCAAGAAATCGAAAAGCCCGATTGTAAGAATACCTTCTTCATTTCGACGGGGCATGATGTGGTCTTTAACAATGATAATCTTCTTGAAAGAGTCATCTATGCTCATCAGTGATCGGGATTCTTGTATCTCTTTCTCCCTATCCGGAATTGACAAGGCTGATTGTACATAGTACTTTTTACTGCCGAGACTGGCAATAAAATCCACCTCCAGTTGAATGCGGCCCCACTTGCCGTCCTTGTCTTGCTTCTTTATTTCCACCATTCCGACATCCACACTATAGCCACGTGTGATAAGCTCATTGTAAATGATGTTTTCCATGATATGCGTCTCCTCTTGTTGGCGCATATCCAGAATGGCATTTCTCAAACCTATATCTGAGAAATAGTATTTGGAGAGTGTATTGATATATTTCTTACCTTTAATGTCGTAGCGGATAGCCTTGTTTAGAAGGAACGATTCAGACAAGTAATTGAGATAATTTGAAATGGTCTTGTTTGAGATATTGACATTCTTTACACTTCTGAAGGTGTTTGATAGTTTTGTCGGATTGCATGGCGAGCCAATGGAAGAAGCCATAATGAGCACCAATTCGCGCATTTCGTCTTCGTTCTGTACCTTATGCCTCTCTATAATATCAGCCAGATATACTGTTTCAAACAAGTTTTTAAGATATCCAATTTTCTTCTGCTCTGTGTCAAATGATTGGATAAGGGGCAAACCACCATAGGTGTAATATTCACGCCATGCATCTTGTTTATCACCTCCGATGGCAGAATAGAATTCGGAAAAAGACAGTGGATTCACATGTATCGTTTCGCCTCGGCCTCGGAACTCTGTGGGTATATCTGATGATAGGAAGTGAGAGTTACTGCCAGTCACATAGGTGTCAGCATTATCAATATGACGGAAACTGTTCAATACATCCACGAACTCATCCATCAGTTGCACTTCATCTATAATGATGTAGTACGGCTGACTATCCTTAATCCTGTCATGAACATAATGGAGCATTGTATCAGGATTTCGTAGCTCTTTGTTCAAACGGTCTTCAAGATCAATGCGGATGATATGGTCTTTAGCCACTCCATTATCCAACAAATAGTGATAGAATAAAACATTCAGCAGATATGACTTACCACATCTGCGGATTCCGGTAATCACTTTGATAAAGCCGTTTTGCTGGCTATCTATCAACTGCTTAAGATATCTGTCTCTTTTTATCTCTTCCATATCATTCCTTATTTTTGCCAATATTGGCACTTTTCGGTAATGCAAAGATGGTAGATTTAATTCATGTCGCCAAGCCATCACGACTAAAAAATGCCAATTCTGACATTTTTTAGTCGTGCAAGGTGGTATGTACACGGAATTTTTGGCAATATTGCCACTTTTTCCTTGTATTAGATAGTATACGACTCGTTTTCAAGTTTAATTTATGCTTCTACAACAAGTATGAAGCACTTGGAATGAAAGTGCTAGTCGGAAAGCGCTTGGAATAAATCTTACATGAAAGTCACTTCAGGGGTTGAGACCGATTAGCAGAAGCCCAGTTACCATTCAGCGACAGAAGATGGCAAGATTGCACTGCTGTATAATGACCTTGCATCTTCTGGCTTATATAAGACAGGAACGAAGCATTGTATACAATGTCTTGAGCATTTCACCATTGCCATGCAGTCTTTTTCTGTAACGAGGTATCTTAATATAGAAATTGCATACTCATGCCCTAAACATGGATATAGAAGAACTGATAGAACGAATAAAAGAAGGAGACAATGTAGCTCTGGAAACATTATATGAAACATACGCTCCGATGATGAGAAATGTATGTGTCAACATAACCAATGAGGACGAGGACATAGTGAATGACCTCGTCCAAATGGCGTTTATTCGTGCTTATTATTCTATCTTCCAACTCCGAGATGCTTCAAAGTTCGGAGAGTGGGTGGCTACAATTACGAAAAATGTGGCTTTGAAACATCTGGCACAGAAACGAAAGATGCCACTGGTTCCTTTTTCGAGTACTATGGAAGAGGAAATGGATAATGGCCGTGCCGTATCTTCCGATTCGCGATTGGCTGAGAAGGATTTGCTTGAGTTGATAGACCAGTTGCCTAAAGGATATGGACGAGTGTTTAGAATGTCGGTTATTGAAGGCTATTCGCATCAAGAAATAGCCGAAAGATTGGGCATTGAACCACATAGTTCTTCTTCTCAACTATCAAGGGCTAAGGCCATGTTGCGCAAGATTATCAACAAGAGGGGTATGGGGCTTGTTATATTGGTGTTGGCATGCACTCCTCTTGGCATATATTGGCTCATAAACAAAGGTAAGGACAATGTACAAAAGACCAATATAGCCAGTGAAAAGAGATACCCAATCAGGCAAGCAGGAAAGAAAGAGCCTCACGATGCAGTGAATGTGGTTTCTGCGAATTCTGTTGCAGAAGTACGCCGCAACAGATGCGGTGTATCAACGATTATGCCACCTGTAGAAATTCTATCTAAGGATAGTACATATACTCCTATGGATTCCGTATCGCATAAGTTAGTGGCGGTGGAAAATAATGATAGCATTTTACCTGATACATTCAAACTGCCTTGCATAGAAACAGAACATCACCTTGCTGCAAACAGGCAAACGGGCAAAAAGCACCAATGGCAGTTGCTTGCAACAGGTTCTTTTGGCTCGGATTTTGCTCAGAATGGTTATAGAATGTTTGTGGGCAGCACAGATGACGATATTACTGACGGGCCTCACCCCTCTGATCCTAAAACATTCACAACTTGGGAGGAATATTATCAATATCTGCAGCGGACAGGGCATGACGGTATGTCGGAGGAGGAAAAGGCTCTCATGGAAATAGCCAAGAACAACAAGGGTAAAATAGAGGAGCATGAACACCACAACAAGCCAATTACCTTTGGACTTTCTGTAACAAAATCGTTCGGGAAAAATTGGAATCTGGAGACAGGCTTGCAGTATTCTTTGCTGAAGTCCGACTTCACGTTAGGCGAAGGTGCGTATTACCTTTATCGGGACCAACAGGTGCATTACTTGGGAATACCTTTGCAGGTGTCGTATAAATGGATTGATGTCAAGAATTGGTCTGTTTACTCTTCGTTGGGCGGTGCCCTACATATACCTATATATGGTAAAACGAGCGAAAGATATGTTGTAGGAAACGTTACACCATATACGAACGATTGGCACGTCACGCCTTCGCTGCAATGGAGCATTGGCACAAGTATTGGAGTGCAATATAAATTTGCTCCTAAGTGGGGTGTCTACATAGAACCTTCGTTTAACTGGTATGTGCCAAACGGCAGCTCTATCCATACAACTTGGACTGAAAATCCGTTCTCTTTCACTGTACCTTTCGGCATCAGGTTTACATGGTAATACGCTTGTCATGCAGTCTTTTGAACTTTTGTCGCCTCTTATTGACAGAAGCACAAACGTTTCAAAAGACAAGATGTACAATACAACAGACTACCTGCGCAATGGGGTTCTATACCTCAACAATATTCTTCGCCCTCGGCATAAGAAGCTGAGCACACTGATGATTTATTCCACAACAAAATGCCAATCGCGCTGCAAGCATTGCTCTATTTGGCAAAAGCCTGAAGAGCATTTGTCGTTACACGACATTCAGAAGATTATGGCAAGCCGATGTATCACCAAAAACACTGTTGTGGGATTGGAAGGCGGAGAGTTTATTCTCCACCCTGAAGCCACTGACATCATGGAGTGGTTTATGCACCACCACCCTAACTATACGCTATTGTCCAATTGCCTCAACCCAAAGAAAGTTATTGATGCTGTGCGTAGATACCGTCCCCGCCATCTGTATGTGTCGTTGGACGGTGACAAAGATACATACAAAGCAATGAGAGGTTGCAATGGTCATGACAAGGTGGTAGAAGTGGTTGAGACCTTGAAAGATGAGGTTCCCGTTTCTTTGATGTTCTGCCTTTCTCCATGGAACACCTTCAAGGATATGGACTATGTGATACGTGTGGCAAGGAAATACGAGGTAGATATCCGCATCGGCATTTATGGAACGATGGATTTCTTCAACACTACAGCCGATTTGCTCCAAGCTGACATGAGCAACTTCATACAAAGCATTCCTGCCAATATTCATGAGACAGAAGAGAATTTCGACTTTGTAGCTTTGTATGAAGAGTGGAGAAACGGCCATCTGAAACTGCGATGCCAAAGCATATTCAGCGAACTGGTCATTCATTCTAATGGTGATGTGCCGTTGTGCCAAAACCTGGGCGTAAAACTCGGCAATATACATGAGAACTCTTTGGACGAGATATTTAACTCTCGCCAAGCCGTCCATGTACAATGCCAGCATTCCAAGAGCTGCAATGCCTGCTGGATTAACTTCCATCGCAAGTATGACATCATCTTGTTGCGCAACTTCGAGAAAGTCTTTACCAAGAGAATGATAGAATGGTTCTACGGCAAATATCAATGGACAAGCAATCAGGACGTGACCTACAAACAATACATGAAACGGATTATCAGAAGATGAGATACACAAAGCAATTAATCGACCGCTACAAGCACTCTCGAAGCACCAGTCTTTTAAGGCACAATTATCTCGGCAAATACGCATTTGTCGGGATAGGCAATCATAGCATGAATAATCTGTATCCTGTGCTTGCCTTCCTGCATGTGCCCTTGAAATACATTTGCTGCAAGTCCGCTAATAAATTGCCTTTGATAGAAAGCGCTTACCCTGGTGTGCATGCCACCACTTCCTTGCAGGAAATACTGGCTGACAAAGATGTTAAAGGCGTTTTTGTCTCAGCTGCTCCACAAGCGCATTTTGCAATAGCCACAGAAGTGCTGAAGAGCGGCAAGGCACTATTCATCGAAAAGCCCCCTTGTCAAAGCTTGGAAGAGTTGGCACGGCTGATGGATTTGCAAAAGGAGCATGACACCATAGTGGAAGTTGGACTACAAAAGCGGAACTCGCCAATCATGCGCATTTTGCAGAAGGAGTTGAAAAAGAGCAAAGGTGCTGTATGCTATAATCTTAAATATCTTACAGGTGCCTATCCTGAAGGTGATGCTTTGCTCGACCTCTTTATCCACCCATTAGATTGCATGACATATCTATTTGGCGAAGGCCAAGTAAAATCTGCGGTAAATGTTGAAAATCATACTCTGATGCTCATTCTTGAACACCATTGTGCCACAGGCATTCTTGAACTGTCGACGGGTTATTCTTGGAGTGATGCAAAAGAACACTGGACCATAAACACAGACAGAGGGGTTTATGAGATGGATCAATTCGACAGCTTAACTCTCCGGCACAAATCAAGAATACTAATGGGAATACCGATGGAAAAAGTGTTTCCGTGTGGAAAGACAACCGTCAGTCTGCTTGAAAGGAACAACTTTGTACCTTTGCAAGTGAATAACCAAATTGTGTCTCAAGGCTATTACGACACGATAAAGGGGTTTGTAGATGCCGTGGAAGGGAAGAAAACATGTGCATTATCTTCATTGGAACACCTGACTCACACCTACTCTTTGATAGAGAACATACGAACACTGATATAACAACGGCAGAATTATCTTTTGACCTTTAACGATTAAAGTCCCAACCGCATATATACTATATGTTGATGGGACTTGTTGTTTTGATTATATGGTTGCGGCGTTTCACAGCGCATCATGGCGCAAACATTCCCAATTATTCAAACAGTATGTTTGCACTACTATACGGAAAAAGCAGTTACGACGTTCGTAACTGCTTCATTTTCAATGTGGACCAGCTAGGGCTTGAACCTAGGACCTCCAGATTATGAGTCTGTTGCTCTAACCAACTGAGCTACAAGTCCGTGCAAATATGAACAGCCTTTGCTGCTCTTTGCGAGTGCAAATATACAAGTTATTGCTGAAATCTACAAGAAAAAAGGCCGACAATGTTAGTTTGTCGGCCTTTTTCTTGCATTTTTTGGGTACGTAACGCTGGTAATAAGCGTACGAAACGCTGTTGTAAGCGTACGTTTTAACATCAGCGAGCATACCAAGACTTACGTGATAAGCGTTCGTAACGCTGTCATAAGCGGGTTGGCATGCTGTCGCATGAGGATAGCTGGAGCCATTTAGCACACTGCTTTTTGCCCTCGTATCTATCCGCAGTACCCTTTGGGGGAATAGCTGGAGGGATTTAGCGCACCACCTTTTTGCCACCAATGATGTATATGCCCTTGCCGGGCACCATTACGCGGCGGCCTGAAAGGTCGTAAACATTACCTGCGGCGTTGATGTCGGCAGGTGTTTCGGTCACTACGCCATCAAGTTTGATGCCGTTGCAACCGTTTATGACGCCATTCATGGGGGTAATATCGTAGCACTTGAGGGCAAACGATTTGATGTACAATGCCTGCTTGCCTGTCATGCTGGCCAATAAGCCGAGACTCACCTTGGCGGGTTCTGTCAGTACAAAGAACACGCTATTCTGCAGCGAGGCACTCTTCTCGCCCAAGGCACGCGAAGCCAACGCTTCTGCCAGATAGTTGGTGCCAGGCAGCGAGTCGCCTTCGGCAGCTACCACATAGCAACCATCAGGCTGTACAGCCTTGTCGCCGGGATAGTTTGCACTGAACACGTATGCGCCCTTAGGCAGTTCTACAGTCTGATACACCTTGTGGTCTGTCAGTACATTGACAAAGCCATCTTGTCCGGTGCTTATTACAAGGTAGTTGGCTATCATGTTGTCGGCCGCAGCACCGGTGTTCGATTTCGTATCCTTGCCATATTCGTCGTAAGCCACATTATCGAGTTTCCAGTCGCTCAGTGTCATGAAGCGTGAACCATACAAGAAGCCGTACACATCGTTGAACACTTCGCCGGTATTAGCAAATGGTGCTTTGTAATTGGCAAGGTACTTTTCTGTTACGTCCTCAGCCTTATTGTCAAAGCAGAGCGCAAACACGCCCTTTGAGCTTGTCCAAGCATCGCCATCGGGACCAAAGCCCTTTCTTACGCCCGTATTGGCATTTGAGGTAGCGTCTGCCACGTTGCCGCTGTTCTGGTCAAACTTGTAGTAAACCTGCAAGCCCTCATTCTGTGCAGCAGCCACACCAGCCTCATCGAGGGGGCTTGAAATGTAGCCTTGCAGCTTTTCGGGCTTGTTCTCGTTAAAGGCAAAGTTCCACACTCTGAACTCGTCGACAGTGCCCATCATAGGCGCATCGTCGGTGCCCAGACTAAAGGTTGAGAGTTCGGGTATTTGTTGTATTACCGAACTATAATCTTGCTTTTCGCCATCGCGGAAGAAGCATACAATGCCCGGAGAGCTGTAAGTCACTGCATAGTGATGCCACTCGTTGGCAATGACAAAGCCATCGCTTGATTGTGCACATTTGCCACCGATGTAGAGGCACATCTTGCCCGTGGCGGTGGTCATGAGTTCGAAAGTTGACTTGCTCTCGCCAATGCCATTGCAGGCAGCACGCAGCGAGTTAGGACGCATCCACCAGTCAATAGTGAAGTAGCCCTGACCTTTGGTTAAAGGCACTTTCGACAGTTCCACCTTGGCGCTACCCTCTGGCATAAAGCTCAGGCCGGTCTTGCTGTCGGCGTTGCATACTACCAATGCGCGGTTCATGGTAACCTCGCTGCTGCCCACATCGTTAGTAGCCTTGAAAGTGACATCGTAGATACCTGGCACTTCAGGACGGAAACCCACGTCGAGTCCTTCGCATTGCATAGCCGTTTGTGCGCTCACCAGCGTCCACTGGCCATGTTGCGGGTTGTAGAGCGAGTGGTTAGTCAGCGTCACATCGTCGCCCTTCATCACAATGGCAGGATTCACGTCAAACGACACCTTGGGCGCCACACCCTTCACGCCTATTTGTTGTGTAGAGGTAGCCTTTTGTCCGTTGGCATCAGTCACCTCGAGCGTCACATCGTAGGTACCAGTGGCATCGTACGACACCGTTACATACGGTTGGTCTGAAGTGCGGGTAGAAGCCCCTACCAGGGTCCATTTGTAAGTAGTGCCGTCATACACCTGTACTGGCATAAATGTCACACGCTCGCCTGCAGTCACCTGCTGCTTCGTCATCTTAAATGAAGCGTCGGCCTTGGGTGCCTCGGCCACATCTATGCTGAGGGTATTCTCCTGCGTCTTTCCTTTTACATCGGTGGCCACCACCTTAACCTCTTGCTTGCCCGCCTGCTTAAAGGTGGTGGTCAGAGTCGAGGCCACAGTTGTGCCGCCGTCGGTGCCGGTAGCGGTCCACTCCATCTTCACAATGTTGGTTGAGCCTTTGGCACGCAGTGTTACGGGCTGTCCTACCATCACCTTTGTGTCGGGTTGCACAATGCTCACCTCCGTCTTCGTTGTGTAGCCCAGCGACTGTGCCCAACCACTGTTAACGCTGAATTTGCTGTTGGCAAATGAGGCATGACGCTGTCCGGCTGTGTGGTCGCGCAGCAAAGTTTCGCCGCCCACTTCAAACGTGTCGCCCGGGTAGTAGGCTATCAAGTTTTCGGGCAGTATGCCATCGGTATACATCAGCTTGTAGTCGGCACTGATTTCGGCCGCCGTGCGTGCCTTGTTCCATATACGTATTTCGTCGTAGTAGGCGTGCTGGTCGCTGTTAGCACCGTTGCCGCTAAACGTCAAGTCGCCAAAGCCGCCTATGCCGCTGTAATTAGCAGATGTTATACTGCCCTTTTTCACACCATTTACGTAGGTGGTCAGCGTGTTACCATCTACCACCATTGCAATGTGAGTCCATTGGTTCAGCTTCAGCACGCTCGACAGTTCCATGCGGTCTGATCCAAGACCCCAACCGGCGGTAAAGTTGCCATTAGCGTTGGCGTGGAACATAAACTGCCCCCAGCCCGGGCCAGCGCTTTGGTTCCAGTTCGACAGCGACATCGGACGTATCCAATACTCTATCGTAGCCTTGTCATATTTCGAGCCGAACACACCAGGAATGGTAAAGCCTGTGTGATCTGCCTTCAGGCATTTGTTGCTTGTCGACTTGGCCGGCACGGTGGCACTTACGCTCACCGACTGCTTGCTGCCATATACAGCCTGCACGGCATACGAGCCCGCAGCGCCGTCGGGCAGCGCATATTGTGTGGTGCCGGCATCGAGTGTGGCCAACAGTTCGTCAGTGCCCTTGTACACGCGGAAACCTGTCAGCACATTTTTTGAGGCAGCGGGCTTGCTCCACGTCAGGGTGTTTCCGTTCACAGCCACATTAAGCGGTGCTCTGTAGCCGCGTCCGGGCACTACAACTGTCAGCACGGTGCGGTTGCCCTGATTTTCAACGGTCACACCATTGTCACACGTGTCAAAGGGAATTTCCAGTCCCTTGCTGTCTTGCGCATAATCGAGTATTGAGGCTTTGTACACATGTCCTGTGCCCTTGGCCCAGCTCTTGGTGTCTATAATAAAGAAGTACTTCAGAGGTTCGTTGGGGTCGAGGTTGTCGCTGAGGTCTGTCAGGTCGTAGCCAAACTCCATCGGCTCTGTGTGCAGTGTGTTGTCAATCCAGCGTCCCAGCATCGGTATTTCGGGAGCGGGGTTGGTATTGCCATTGTTGCCATCGCCAGCATACTGAAAGTGGTGGAAAGGCACAGAGTATTCGGGCTGCGTGGCATTCAAGTCCTTGGCCACACCGCCCGACAGACACAGCTCTGAGCGTCGGCTATAGTCCATCTCCACCTTGATAGTACGCAGCGGGCGGTAGTTTTTGCGCACCTTGTACACCTCGGGCGTCCACCAGTTGCCAGTAAATTTGCCATCGGCGTTGAAGGTAGCACCAGCATAGGCGTAGGGGCAATATATAAAGCCGCCATCAGCCCAATCGTCGCCCCACGAGTTTACCATTATCCACGCACCGCGCTCGTCCGACTCCTGTTCGCCATACTTGCCGTTGCCGTTAAGGTCGAACTCTATTCTGTCGTCGTAGCCCACAATAGTCATGGCATGGTCTACGGTAGTGCCCCAAGCGGTGAGATAGTGTTTGCCCACCACACCAGCAGCGGTGTTGGCCGGGGTGGTTTCGATAGCTTTCATTTGTATGCCCGACGAGGCACAGCCAATGCCCGCAATACCACCCGAACTGAAGTCGGAGTCGCCATTGTGGTTGTAAAGCCAGCGTTTCAACGCTTCGCGTCCGGCTTCTGTGCCAAGGTTCTCGCTGAAGTGTGCCGGTTTAAGCATGCGGTTGAACATGGCTTCGTACCACTTGTCGTAACCCGTCATCCAGCCAAAGTCGTTCTGCGACGCTTCTTGATAGCCAAACAACTTCGAGGTGGTCTGTCCGCCGTAAGTTGCAGCCGAGGGCACGCCCACATACTGCACAAACTGGTCCTTGCCCGAGTTGCCATAAGTTAGCAGCCACACAAAGTGTGACGGATAATAGTTGTGGGCATCTTTGCCATCAAGATTGCGGAAAGAGTTCAGCTCATGCGAAAACATGTAGCAGATACGTGAGGCCGAGCCACAAGAGCCACCGTCCTGGTTGAGCACGGGCGGAAAGTAGCGTGTTTCGGCGTTATTTACATAGTCGGGCAGCCCCGTAACGCTGGCGGCCTTCCCCCTCATCTTGCGGAATTGCATCAGCGAGGGGTCTGGGTTCACCTTATCCGAGTAATCCGGATATTTGCTGCGGTCTACGTTCTGTGACCACGCGGCGGTAGGTAGCAGCGCACTGAGCAGCAGCAGTTTCTTTAGGTTTAACTTCATTACATTAGGTATTATGTTGGTAACTTGCTTGCAAAGTATAGGGGGTTAGGGGGTTAGGAGGTTAATGGGTTAGGTGGTTAGAGGGTTAAGAGGTTAGGAGGTTAATGGGTTAACGGGTAAGTTAGTCAAACTTTTCTGTTAACACAACAAGTAGTACAACACATATTTACCAGTTAACCCGTAAACTAACTTAGTTCATGGCCAGTCGTCTTCTGTATAAAGTAGCGTGGGCGACGTTTCACCTCGGTGTATATCTTACCCACATATTCGCCAATGATGCCACAGGCCAGCAGTATGGCACCGCCTATAAACCAGATGCTCACCAGCTGCGAGGTCCAGCCAGCTATGGTGCGGCCCTCAACGTACGACACTATGCCGTAAACAATGGCGCATATCGAGATGAGCATAAACACGGCCCCCAAATAAGTAATATACTGCAGGGGGCGCACCGAGAACGAGGTGATGCCATCGAGCGCAAAACCAAGCATTTTGGTCAGCGGATACTTCGACTCACCGGCAAAGCGCTCTGCACGGTCGTAGTAAACCGATGCGGTGTTGAACCCCAGCTGTGCCACCATGCCACGCAAAAAGAGGTTGCGCTCCGGATAGGCCATCAGGGCCTGCAGGGCACGTTGGCTCATGAGTCTGAAGTCGGCATGGTTGTACACCACCTCGCTGCCCATCACGCGCATCAGGCGGTAGAAGCCCTGTGCCGTGGTGCGCTTAAACCACGTGTCGGTCTTGCGTTCGCGCCTTACGCCATACACCACATCGGCGCCGTGCAGCCACAGCTCCACCATTTGCGGTATGGCCTCCACATCGTCCTGCAGGTCGGCGTCAATGCTTATAGCAGCATCGCTGTGTGCCGCGGCCCATTCAAGGCCCGCCCACAATGCCTGCTGGTGTCCCACGTTGTGGGCCAGACACAAGCCGCCCACGTGTTGGTCGGCCTGAGCCAGTTCTTCTACAATCTGCCAAGTGCGGTCGGCACTCCCATCGTTGACGTACATGATGCGCCCGTGGTCTATCAGCGCCTTGGCCTCCATGCGTTTTATCACATCGGTGAGCCGCGCATTGGTTTCGTGCAGCACAGCTTCCTCGTTGTAACAGGGTACTATTATCGAAAGGGTCATATTTAGCAGTTTTGGGGTAATGGGGTGACGGGTAAGTGCGCTATACGCTACTTACTCTAATTTCGGATTTAGCAAGGGCGGGCTGAAGGCCCAATGGAGCACATAGCCCAGGGCAAGCGAAGCGACACCCTGGGGTTCCCGCA
>ERZ1026886.541-NODE-541-length-19205-cov-119.373995_pt1 | contig 19205 bp, 16 predicted proteins | sample MGYA00380173_ERZ1026886 | MGnify/ENA primary metagenome ERZ1026886 (study PRJEB33269, sample SAMEA4719809) | human gut metagenome | biome: human-associated habitat; feature: organic feature; material: feces | place: Cameroon | collected 2013-10 ... | reverse complement strand
AATCATTTTCCATCAGTTTTCCACCTTTCTGTGTCTACTTTTTGAGGGGCAGCATCCTTAGAAGCATTCCAACGGCGTAGAGCCTCTTCTCTTGTTAACTTTGTAGTATCCAAATATTCTTCCTCCTATTTATTCTAGTTCAACATCCAGCCACCAAAATTACACATATTCTTCGAAACCACCAAGAAAATCACAAGAAATCTGCAAGTTATCAGCAAATAACCACGAAATTAACCGTAAACTATTAACTGTAAACTATAAACTGCTATCCCCATGCGGTCCCATCCCGCAAAACATGGCGAGGGCTTTGATGCCCCGCCAACCTTAGAGCGTAGCGGTTCTGAGCACCGAGTAGGGCGGTTACATCCTTCCTTCTGAGGAGGAAGGCTTGGTTAGAGGTGGAGCTCCCTTTGGCTAAAGGGAGACGGAGGGATTCGAAAGACTCCTTCTTAGTAACAGGAAATCTCAAACACTTTCCAAAAGAACCGCAAGTGATTACAGCAGCAGAAATGATGGAAATCCTAGACAACGAACTATAAGATGTCTATATATTTATTTCACTTGCTTTCTTCGTCTTTCTGTCCCAAAAACTATGATTTTATGTCCAGAACTCTTCTATACCATCATCGACATGATAGAGACTGCAGGATAACCCATAATATAATGAAGTAAATAGACTTGATACTTCATTATATTATAGGTTAAGCTTAAACCTTTCTTTAAACATAGCCATCTCTCTAGCCGGGATTTGAAGCAGAGTAGCTAAACTTTCCCATTGACTAACTGCTGCTTGAACCTCTTGGATGATGATTTTAGCTTCCTCCCTCTTAATCATGTAGCTTTCAGATGAATCAAGCAGAATATTGATGTCTGCCTTGTTTGAAGATTCATTGATCAGAAGACTCTGATATTCATTGAGGGTAGGATTCATATCATAGGCTGGTGATAGAGTCCAGCCCTTTGGTGTGAGTAGAAAGCCATGGTTTCTGAAGTGGTCATCAGAATTTCCAATGCAGATGTTGAAGACAACCCTTCGGTAGAGTTCCAGAAGATTTTTCTCTACGTCGCAGCAACCTTGGAGTATGAAATCAACAATATTGAGATAACCATAACCACCTTGTGCATTATCTCCATCCTTCAATCCTAGCAGAGACATGGATGACGCAAAATGGATTCTCTTAGCTTCTGCAGTTCGGTCAAAGCGTTTAGACAGGAGTGTGTGATATTTACCCAATCCTCCCAACACCCTGGTTTGAGCTACCAGGATACCAGCCTTTTGAGCTAGCAGGTGAGAAAAGTGCTCCCAAAGTCCTGCGTCATAGTCATCTTTTCGAGAAGGAAACTTCGCGATGCATAGATTACCTTTTTCATCCAATACGCCTGCTTTAGGTCTTGCGCCACCCAATGAAGTACCAGGTTGGATGAGCTGCGCTATCCATTTTTTTTCAGGCAAAACATCATTCTCTTCAGATCTTTCTACTTCTTGACTGGCATGAACCAATTCTCTAATCTCTGTTAATGGGGGTATCTTGAGAGATGGAGACACATTGATATAATCACCTTCCATTTCCTTCTTAAACCTAAATCCACCCATTCTGGAGAAATCATCGATACCTATGAGGTAATCGAACGAAGAAAGTGTTCTGACTGCTCTTTTTTCTTCAGCGGCCTGTATCTGTTCTCTTCTTTTGAGCAAGGTACGTCCCCACCTATCTGGCAAAGCATCAGAAAAACATCCGAAAATATCACTTCCTGGCTGGGTATATTGCATGCCAGGGTAGTTGTTGATGTCCTCTGAAAGCTTGATTCCGGCATGAACCTTAAGCCAATTCTCATCAAACTTAAATGCATAACTGTCAGAGCCGCGCAATTTTTCATAGCACAACTCCCCTACCAGCTCCGCCTTGCCGAGCCAGTTAAAATCAGCGAAAACAAACAGTCGTTCCATTCCTACTCCTTTTTAGATGCTCGTTGACGATTCTTCAGTCCCATATCCTGCAATGCCCTTCCGAGTTTGTCATCCTTTGCCAAAAGCAAAATGTCATCATCCAACTGAAGAGCATAGAGTACACGAAGGTAAATTCCGATGGAAACCGTTGGTAATCCCTTTTCTACCTTGCAAAGTGTAACTTCCGAGCATGTTGCCCTTTCTGCAACTTGCGCCATGCTCAGGTTGCGCCGTAATCTGGCAAGCTTAATCTGCTCACCCACGATTTCCATCTTTTGAATCAACTTCCTTGGAAGTTTGTTTGCCATTGTATTCTTTGTCATAGCTTTAATCTTAATTATGATATGCAAAAATACATAATTTACTTTATTATAAGATGGGTTATCAAGTTTTTTTAAGAATAATTAGATGTATTAAATTAAACGGATAAAAACGCAAAGTAAATGAAAGACTAAAATGATTAAACCTATTGCCCTTACGCATATTTGTGCAAATTACACTTATAATCATGTGCTTTATGATGTGTGTGCGCAAACAGATTGCATGAATGTGCAAACGTTTGCACAAATAAATAGAACCTTTTTGAGAAATTTTCTTGCTTACTATAGAAATTCCTCTTATATTTGCAGCCGAAAAAAGATACCAACTAGCGAACGAAGGCTAAGTTTAATATAAACGAAACCAAATATAAAAGTAAAGATATGATGAAGCAAACATTCATTAAATCAACTATGTTGCTGCTGCTGATCCTTTCAACGGCAACGACGCGAGCGCAGGAGGTCGCTCTGAAGACCAACTTACTGGGATGGGCTTCTACATCTGCCAACGCCGGCATCGAAATCGGCACGGGCAAGAAAACAACCTTCCAACTCTTCGGAACCCTGAACCCCTGGAAGTTCTCGGGCGACAAGAAGATGAGATTCTGGAATATAATGCCGGAATACAGATGGTACACCTGCCAGAAGTTTGGAGGCCATTTCTTCGGTATTCATGCCTTAGGCGGTGAATACAACATTAAAAACATTGACATGCCCTTCGGCATCCTGCCGAAAACTCTGGAGGGCAGGCACTATGAAGGCTGGTATGTAGGTGGAGGCCTCACCTACGGCTATCAGTGGTTACTCAATAAGCACCTCAATTTCGAAGGGTCTATCGGTTTGGGATATGCTTACAGTCCTTACAAGCTTTACGGACGATGCGAAAAATGTCTCGACAAAGACCACCGCAACTATGTGGGCCCTACAAAAGCCGCACTATCTCTCATATACGTGTTCTAAGAATATAACTTTTCTGTTGTTTTAACTGACAATATAAACACGTAATAACTAGACAGAATACAAAAAAATTTAGGGAAATCATAATATGGATAAAATGAAGCTTTATGCGGTCATTTCGCCTCTCTGCATACTCTTTTCTCAGGGCATCATGCCTGCTCAGGCTCAACAGCTGGCTGGGGGTAAGATTCTGGTAGACAGCGTCTTGGCACGCAAGAACGGCAACCAGATGGATGTTGCCTTCCGTATGAACCTGAACGATTTGAAGATGAAATCAGAGCAGCAGCTTGTTTTCACACCGGTAATGGTGGGAGCTGATTCCATTGCTCTCAACCCTGTCATCATTCAGGGTAGAAACCAGGCTGTAAGATACCGCCGACTTGCTGACAGCAAGAAGAATCCGCAGGCACAGGTTGTTACCCGCAAGAACAAAACCAGTCAGCAGGTTTACTTCACCCAGTCTGTTCCTTATCAGAAATGGATGAAGAAGTTCAAACTCTCGGTGAAAGAAGATCTCTGCGGATGCGGCAACCTGATAGAACAGGACGATACGCCTATCGCTGATATCGACCGTACACCGAAGATTACGAAGGATTTCTTCGTGCAGCCGAAGGCGGAAGCCAAGAAGGTGAGAGCCGAAAAGGGCGAAGCCTATCTCAGCTTTGTGGTCAACAAGAGTAATATTCTTGCCAACTTCCGCGAGAATGCTACTGAGCTGAAGAAGATTACTTCCACCATCGACCTGGTGAAGAACGATAAGAACGTTGAAATCACAGATATTGATATCCACGGTTTTGCTTCGCCTGATGGTTCGTATGCCAACAACAAGCGCCTTGCCAACGAGCGTGCAGCTGCCCTCCGCAACTATGTGAGCAGCCTCTACACCTTAAACAGCAAGCTCTTTACCTATCAGGCTACACCGGAAGACTGGGAAGGATTCAAGAAGAAGATTCAGGCTAGCAATCTGGCTGATAAGGAAGCGATACTCGAGATAGCTAACTCCTCGCTGGCTCCCGATGATAAGGACCTGAAGATCAGAAAGCTCCATCCGGCAAGTTACCGCTACATCCTGGATCAAATCTATCCTCGTCTCCGTCATAGCGACTATACGGTAACCTACACGGTTCGTCCGTTCAGCATCGAAGAGGCAAAGGAGATATTGAAGACCAAGCCTCAGCAGCTTTCTCTGCAGGAGATGTTCCTGGTGGCACAGACTTACGAGCCGGGTTCGCCAGAGTTTAACGAGGTATTCGACATCGCCGTCCGCCTCTTCCCAGATGATGAGACAGCGAATCTCAATGCCGCCTGCACCGATTTGCAGAAAGGTGATCTTACTTCTGCCGAAAAGCATCTTGCCAAGGCAGGCAAATCGAAAGAGGCAGAGCGAGTAAGAGATGTCTTCAAGCAGATAAAGGAATTGGAATAACAGAAAATTAGAGAATAACGATTATAAACAAGCTTAACTTTCAAAGATTATGAAGATTAAACATTTATTTGGCTTGGCTGTCATCGCAGCTATGACAGCAAGCTGTTCAAGCAATGAGGATCTGGGAACCGCAGGTCCAGGTACTGGTACTAATGAAGCAGGTGTTGGTTATGCTACTTTCACCATCAACTTGCCTTCGGTAAGTGGAACTCGTGCAGATAATCCTACCTATGATCAAGGTACTCTTGATGAGTATGATGTAAATGACGTTACTTTACTTATCTTCAAGAAGGCTGGTTCATCTGAAGACGAATACGCATTCGTAGAAAAAGCTGATTTGGGTAATATGGCTCCTTGGAAGGCAGAAGGATCTAATGGTATTACTGCGTCAGCAACTATTACTGCAAAATTAACTGGTGTTGCACTTACAAGTGCAGGTTCAACAAGTGACTATTATGCTTTAGCTATTCTTAATAATAAGAATTCAGCAGGTGAAGATAAGATAACTTTACCTACTTCATCAACTACTGAATCAACTACTCCACCCGTAACGTACGGTAGCTGGAATGCAGCTAGTAACACCGATGAAACAAAATTAAAAGATAAGGGTTTCTATATGGCAAATGCACCTGTATTTGTCGCAGGTGGAGAACCAACTACTCTTGTAAATATTGATAAGGTATATGCAACAAAGCAGAAAGCAGAAACCAATGCCGCTACAACTATTCATGTAGAGCGCGGTTTGGCAAAGGTTTCAATTGCTTCGAATGCATTCCCTTCAACTGCTCTTAAACCAACTGGTACAAAATATAACAAAGATGAAGTTAAGATTACAGCTTGGAACCTGGATGTAACTAACAAGAGTACATTTCCAATCCATAAGACTGCAGGTTTGAAGAATACAAATTTCTCTACCATTTGGAGTAACACTGCTTCTACAACAGGAGCTTCTGTTACTCGATTTGTTGATGGAAGCAACCCATCATTCAAGCGTGTACATTGGGGTATTGACCCTAATTATAGGGATGACTTGTCAACTGTTGCTGCTTGTGAGGGTGCATTTAACATACTTCCTGCAAATGCAACAATCGATGGTGCAGCAGACAAGCCTCAGTATTGTCTTGAAAATACTTTCGACATCAACCACATGAAGCAGGGACAGACAACACGTGTTGTTTTCAAGGCAACTTATACCCCAAGTGTTTTGAGCTCACCATCAGAGACAGACAAGACCTTCTTTATGATTGGTAACAGTTTGGACATTTGGACAACGAAAACTCTTAAAGCTCAAATTGCCAGTAAAGCAAAAGAGGCTCTGAGTATTACTACCGACCCTACTGTAGTACTTGCGGGTGATTTATTGACTGCCGGTACACATGTATTGACTAAATCAAATGTATCGATTAAGATTAAGGAAGGAGAAACAGAAACAGAAAAGGTTGATGATAAATTAGTAGCCACGCTCAACACCAAACTCGGTCTTGATGCTACTAAAGGTATCGGTATCAAGACCTACAAGAATGGTGAAAGCTATTATATTGCCCGTATCAAGCACTTCGGTGACGACTTGACGCCTTGGGCAGAGGGTCAAGAAACTTATGGAACAAATAACGCTGAAAATAACACTAAGTATCTCGGCCGTTATGGTGTACTCCGTAACAACTGGTATGAGTTGAGTATAGGAAGTGTCAGTGGTCCTGGTACACCAGATGTTCCAACCATCAAGCCAGACGAACCAGATGATGAGAGCTACAGGTACATCAGCGTCAGCGTAAAGATCCTTTCTTGGGCTAAGCGTTCACAGAGCGTCAATTTGTAATCCCTTACACATTATTATATATAGCTCAGCCGCTCCAGCGCTAAGGAGCGGCTGGCTATCTTGGAAGAATAGTATCAATTTATACACTTTTACTTTTTCATAAAACAGATAAGCATCATGGCAAACAAGAAGTTTAACAGTTGGATCAAGAATATATGCATGGGATGGGGCTTCATCATGGCCGGCAGCCTGCTAGCAAGCTGCAACGACTTGATGCACGACGACCTGCCTCCTTGTGACATGGGTGTTGACTTGCAGTTCAAATACGACTACAACGTGCAGCGTGCCGACATGTTCAAAGATCATGTGGGTGGACTCAGCGTATTCGTATACGACGAACAGGGCAACTTCATTGCTCGCCATGATGCCTATAACGATGCGACATCACAGCCGCTCAAGGACCCTAACTATGCCATGCGAATCAATCTGGAACCGGGCAAATACCGATTCGCAACCTTCGCCTTCCAAAAGAAATACGAAGATGCACTCGCGCAGCCAGGTGCCAAATTCCAGATAGCTCTGCCACAGCAGGGTGACAACATCACAGCCCTCCATGCACGACTCGACCGCGAACAGGGCAAGGTGAACAACCAGAGCCAACCGCTCGATACACTCTGGCAGGGACTCAGCAACGAACTGGTTGAAGTAAAAGACCTGCAGGTTACACGCCATACCATCGGTCTGGTTCGTGATACCAAGCAGCTCACCATCAGCCTGCATCAGACCGACGAGCCTGCCAACATAAATGCCGATGACTTCAGTTATCAGATAACCAATGCCAACGGCGATATCAGTTACGACAACTCTCTCCTCCCCGACGAGGAGTTGACATATACCCCATACTACACCTGGACCACTGAGTTTAAGGATACCGAGGGCAATGTAAAGGAGCGCACCGCTCATGCCGCCCTCATGTTCCCCCGACTCATCTGGCATCCGGTAGCAGAAAACGACAAGAACGCCATCCTCACCATCACGAACAAGACTACTGGCGAAGAGGTGGCACGCATCAATCTTGCTGACTGTCTGGCTCAAGGCCGTGGCGCCTTCGAAGCCCGCCATTATTCAGAGCAGGAATTCCTGGACCGAGAGTACGACTACAAGCTCGACTTCTTCCTCCAGGGCAACCAGTGGAAGTATGTGCAGCTCAGCATTTCCATCCTGGATTGGAGCAAGCGCATCCAGCGTGTCGATTTCTAACCGTTTCAGGTGTCAGAGCCCTTTCCGGGCATTTAGCTCATAAGAGTATTTGACTTTAAAAATTAGAAACAATGAAAATACGAGATTTCATTTTAAGTTTAGTTAGTTGGTTTATATTGTTGGTTACAGTAAGTTGCTCTGACGAACTTGGAGGCGAGCGCGCTCCCATTTCGTCAGAAAGCAACTTGCATGTACTCGTGCCAACCGTGCTCAGCAGCCGCGGCACCCGTGCCGACGATGCTTCCGGCCTTCCTACCTATAATGCTACGGTAGATGAATGCCAGATCAACGACCTGACCCTCTATGCTTTCCCTGTAAAAAATGATGGCAAGCTCCTGGTAGAGACGCTCCCTGCCCCACTGGCTACGATGATGGCAGAGCCGAATGTTGCTAACTATCAGCTCAATATCGAACCGGGCACTTACCATATTTATGTGGTTGCCAACATGAATAAGGTGTTGAGCGGTAAGAATATCCAAACTGAAGATGAACTCAAAAAAATAGTACTGAGTTATGGCGGTGTAGGAGAACCGGGAATGCCGGTTTCTACAAACATCCCGATGATTTATGAGCCAAAGGATGTGAACGGTACTATCAAAGATACAAAAATAGAAAAAGGTGGTAAGAAATATACCGAGGTGGCAGCTAACCTGAAGTTTACATGCGTAAAGGTTAAGCTGAATCTCATTATGGACCCAACTGCGAGCGATAATCTTTATGGCAAGAGCTATCGCATAACAGATATTGTTGCACAGAAGCTTACTCCTTCTACCCATTTATTATGGGATGGTAAGTTTACCCAGACAGATGTAACTCCAGAATATGCTAAAGGCATAGATACACCTCTTTATAAGAGTACTTCTACAAGCGAAGCAAGCAAAGGATGTTATTATCAGAAAGGTGAATATGATATCAATGAAGATAACAAAGATGTTGCTAACGAAGATGTTGTGAAAATCGCTGATGCTTATAAGGATAAGGGTACACCGAAACCTACGAACGATAAGCAGTGGCTCTTTCAAGGTACCTACTATCTGCCAGAGCGTTATATCTCTAAGGTAGAGGAACAGTCTGTATTGAAGATTAACGGTATAGTTAACAACAGCAACAAGAATCAATATACCATTAAGCTGGGACATAAGCAGAACGCATCAGATGCTCTGCCTACATTCCCTCGTGGAACCTATTATGAAATTACAGGTAAGCTGAAGAGCTATGGCGATATGGATCTTGACTGCGATGTGAAAGTGGACGACTGGAAGCCAGTAGAAATCAATGCCGACTTCTACCATACCACTTTATGGGTAAACAAGACCAAGGCAGAAGTATCTTCTACTGAGAGAGATACTATCTCTTATAATTCAAGCGAAACTGATGTAACGTTTGGCTGCATTGACTCAAAGATTGTTGGTGGAACAAATCAAGATATTATCGTTGTAACAAAAAAAGATGGCAACAATATCATCTTTGGTATCAATCCGGAAATACCAATAGATCAGTTCGAAAAGGACCCGAAAACAGGAAAAAGAGAAGGAACCGCTAGAGTTTACTTAATGGCAAACAACATCAAGAAGTATATTAAAGTACATTATGATGTTACTCCTTATTTTAAGGTGAGCCCTAAGAACGTAGTTATCTATTGGGGTAAGGATCCTGATGAAAAGCAGGTTCTAGAGAAACACTTTGTGGTAGAAACCAACCTGGGTGGCTTGAAGGCATTTCAGAACATCAATGGTACGCTAACAGAAAAAGCTTCCGGTTCAACAGCACAAGTTGGTGATGCACCTTCGCGTCTGGAGATAAATTATGATAATACTCCTGATGAAGATGGAAAATATCTGATGAAGGTAAAGGAAACCGTAAATCCTGTGACGACTACAGTTTATAACTTCACTCTTTCTCCGAAGAATCCGATTTCTGGCGACGAGGATAGATCACAAGAAGTTACGGTTACTGTTAAACCGGAGTTCGGCCCTTATCGCATCTACATGCGAGCTATCAATGATGTGTATAGTTGGAATGGAGAAAAAGATACATATAAAAATCTTGTTGTTGTTAACAAAGTTCAATTACCAGAATATACAATTCCGGAAGGAGGCTATAATGATAAGAAGAATAACAACTGGGACGATGGTTGGTTTTGGACAAATAATAACTGGGCTGGAGATAAAGAAATTCATTCAGATAAGCACTATCTCTATGCCTATACTCAGATAGGCGAGAATACAAACTCATCTCCTAATATGCCAACCTGGGTTTTTACGGAGAAGTTCCCTGGAGATAAATTGACAGGTGACATTAACAATGCAGGATGGTATTACAAAGATATAGAAAAAAATAAAAAAAGTAGTTTGACCTTCAATAATGCGCAAGGAGAGAAGGAAATCAAACCGGGACAAACTCTAGTAATATTTGGCAATGGCAATAATGCTTTTGGAGATGATGGTGGACGTACTCCGCACCGTTTTCCACATCATATGGATACAGGTATTCCATTGTTCAATTATGAAGATCGTGAAGGATGGTATCTCTATGACCCAACCTGTATACCATATTATCGAGTATATGATGACAAACCAACCATTATAAACGTGGATTATGTAATATATACTAAAGATGATATTACACGATGGTACATCGATTTTGGTAAGAAGGACAGTAACCTAAATAAATATACTTTGGAGTGTAACCCAGATCAATTCAAGGAAAAAAGCGAAGATGTTGGAAATGGCTGGAAACGTACAGTTCTCCAATTCAAAGCTCCTAAGGGCGAATATGAAAAAGCAATAGAGGTTAGCATTGGTGAAAATAACTACCACATGCTCTTTGATGGTGACAGCTACAAGTGCACATACGATGCAAAAAAAGGATACCAGATATTCGGTTATTACGATGGTAGCTGGCATGAAGGCAAACCGTCAGGAGTTTCTAAATAATAAAGATAGAAAATATAATGATGACAAGAATAAAGACTTTAATGATATGGATAGGATTGCTCTTAAGCCTTGCATCATGTAAGGACTCTTTAGAGGCAATTACTCTCGGTGGGGACGAACTCCCTACCGAGGGAGTTACGCTGAGCATACAATTGCCTAATTTCACTCCTCAGGAAATCTCTACCCGAGCAGGAGGCGAAACTACAGAGAGCATTACTTCTCTGTGGCTTGTATGTTATGACACTTCAGACAAATATCTTGATATGCAGGATTGTACAAAAGCTTATGCTGATGCAACTGCTGATGCAGATGGTTACAAGAAAATCAAAACGAACCTTCCTAAAGGTACAGAAACGGTACATTTGGTTGCCAACGTTCCTGGCTTGACAAAAGCACAGGCTGAAAAGCTTGATGCGATGGATGATATCACTCCTGATTTATCAAAGCCAATCTGTTGGGGTGCAAAAACACTTAGCGACCTGATGAACGACAGCAAGATTTCACTTACCCGTCAATGTGCTAAAGTTACAGTAAAAACAAGCGTTAGCAATTTCGAAATCACAGACCTTCATGTATGGCATTCTGCTAGCAAAGGCTCTATTGCGCCAGCTGGCTACAAAGAATCTACTAAGGATGACGACTTGGCAACATCTACAGAGTTGAATAGCAAATATATTACTGGCGGTTCTGCTGCTGTAGTTGCAGTAAATGAAACTTCTGCAGGCAAGGCTGACATCATTATCAAGGCTAAATATAAGGATAAGGATAAGGGTACAGATACAGAAGGCTTCTATAAAGTAGCCCTCTATACTGATGATGCCAAAACTGCACAATATGCATTGGTACGTAACCACAACTATATCGTGAATGTTATTTCTGTAAACGATGCGGGCTACGCTACTGAAGATGAAGCATTAAAGGCTCAGCCAGAGAATCGTCTAAAGGTAACCGTGGTAGATGATAACCCGCAGATTGTAGATATGATTGCCTGCAAAGACTACGAACTGGGCGTTTGTGGTACACAGACTGTTGCAGCTACAAATGGAACAGATCCTACCATAACTACCATAACAGTTCCTATCACTTTGGTTACGAACCTTAAAGAAGGTGATGTAAAAGATGGCAAACTCTATAAGGCGGAAATCAGCAGCGGTGCGTCGTGGATAACTGCATGTACAGAAAATAGCAAGTCAACCGCAACACCATCAGGGACCAAGTTTGTTCTCAACCTTATATTGACTGAAAACGACAAATCGGAGGAGCCTCGTGAAGGTACAATTACCATCACTTCCGGTGACTTGAAAAGAACCATCACGATTCATCAGGAAGGTTACGACTTTAAACGTGATAATGATCGAAAGGTTATCATGAATTACAATGGCACTACTCATGATAATTACTTTGCTTGGCTTGATGAAATGCATGGTGTTAAACCTAGCGAGAATAAGGTCGAAGATCAGGAACAGACCAGAAACCAGGGCTTGCACTTCAGCGTAGGAGATAATAAGATCTATTATCTGATTCCAAAGAAACCGGGTGACAATGTTGAAAAGAATTCTGCTAACATCAGTTATTCAGACGAAACTTACAATGGCAACAACTATTATAAAGTTACATTGAACAACAGCACCAATAAGTTCGATTTGTGGATAGACGAAGAAGGTTTTGTCATCAAGAATACTGAAGATGCTGATCATCCGTTTACCATCAAATACCCGATCTATCATGCTGGTGTATTTGGAGAAATTAAAAATCTGGGAGACGAACAGTTGGGTGAAACAAAAACAGGTTGGTACTACTACGGAGTAGTGAAGATTCTGGTAGATGAACCATCAGAAGATGGTAAAACTACTACGTATAATAAGACATACTACATGTTAGACCGTAATCTAGGCGCATCCAACAGCGATTTCTATTCGCCAGGTTCTGCCAATATTGCCAATGATAAAGGTTCTATAGGTGGATATTTCAAGATATCAAATGGTAAAAGCAGTAACTACTATATCAACAAGTATGTAATCGGCAATTTTAGAGTACCAAAGGGCAACGAGCTAGAGGCAATTGCAAATAAAATCGAAGTAAAGCCGTTGAGTACATCTACGGGTGAACTATATAATTGTCTTCGCATCCCGACAGTGTCTTCGCAGAAGGATTACATCTATATCCCAATCAGCGGATATTACGAGAGCAACAGCTTCAAGGATGAATATCACGCAAATCTATGGAGCCAGTCTTTGTTGTCGGGCTATCAAGGCTTCAGTTCAAGTAGTAACGAATATGGTTTCTGGTATCTCTACCTAGATATCTATAATAAGATAAAGACTATCACAAATACCCGTTTCGTTCAGGGATATGATGGCAGTAGCACCGGCCGCTACAAGGCGATGCCAATCCGCCTGATATACGTTCCATAAGGAGTTAGAATCTTACACTTTAATATAGTTCAGGATAAAACCAGAGAATCCACAGCAGGCACTCAAGCCAGCTGTGGATTTCTTGATTCTTAGCTTCACTCAAATCTGCACTAGTGTCCCGTTAAGTCTGGACGATTATTATATAAGTTATTAATATCCAATATTTTATGTTCTAGAAGTTGTGTATTCGATTTGATTTTGTACCTTTGCACTCATATGGTATCCTAGCCTATTTAAACCGATGATTTCTAAACGGGACAGCAGTGATCTGGTTTAAAAAACAATATGATTTTGCCCCAGTTCTTTATGACCTGATGCAGTCAGAAAAGTTTAGACAGCATCTTCATCATGATTAAAGTTCTCATAGAACTTCATTCGCTTCTTTTCTAATTCCGCAATTTCTTGATACATGAACTTACATGTAAAATCATAAATCGGCATTGCAGCACTATGCTCGTCTGCTTTCTTAAATTTCAACTTTTGGCTATAATAGTTCACAAGATGCTCATCAGGGTCACAATCAGCAGCAAATAAGAAAAGATATTCACAACCAACAATCTTTCTCAACTCAAAAATCAAAGGAACGATAAAATGCCAAAAGACGATTGCTCCCAGACTTTGGTCAAGATTATATTTATCCCAAACTTCACGACAATCATCATTGGCACAGAAATGCACAATCTCCACACCAGCAAAGGTTTTGCCCACATTCTTGATGTTTTTGTCGAAAATAGAATTGATTTCCTGAGAATCTGTTGTAGTATGAAGAATACGAGCCACTTCATCTTTCTTCAATCCTTTTTTTGCCCTAACAGATTCCAAAATGGCTTTCAATCCATCCCTATCTTCTTCTGGCACGTTTCCCCCATTCAGCTTTTCAGACAAAGTAGAACAAAGTTCCTTGAGCCTAGTCAATTTTTCTCCTTCTATGAATTCATCAAACAACAATCCACATTTCAAAGAAAAGAAGAACAACACATTAGCATCGCTATCTTTCACCACATAATAGGCAACAACACCAGACTCATCTTCTTGATAGGCCTCATTCAGCAAAGCATCCGCAACATTGTTGTTTCGAGTGCTATAGAAAGAATCGATCAATCGCAAATTCTCTTCATTAGAAGCCAGCCGTTCACAACGAAGAGAATGTATCAAAGCCATTTGTTCCTCAGTTATTCTCATGGTTTATGCAGTATAAAGATTTAATTGACGCAAAACTGCTCGTCTTTCACGAACCCTGTTGGCATCAACCATAATGTCTTCTGTTTTCATCTCTACCTCAGATGAATCCTGTTCATCAATGCCTTCTCTTGCGTGTTTCCAAGAAAACTCTCCATGCGTTAAAGTACTCAAACTCCAAGACTTCTGAGGAGCATAAGTTTTAAACACCATATCAAACACTGGCTCATATTGTACAACCTGCTCTTTATCCATCAATTCTGGGAGAGAATCATTTTTATAATGCTGGCGAATCTGAACCATGACAGGACCATATTTCCAAGCCTCAAATTGTGCATCAAACATAGGTTCGCCCTTTTGAATCAAGCACTCACGCTGCGTGAAATAAAGTAGCTTATGCAACTTCATTTCATCAATACGAACGCCAAAATCATCCATATAGCGCTTGTATATATAAGAGGCAACTTGTAATATTCCCATCATAGTCATTATTCATTTTATAGTTTATTGCCGCAAAGTTACGCTTTTTTATTGAAACCGCCAAAGAAAATCAAAAGAAATCTGCGAAAATCCGTGTAATCCGTGCCTTATCTATATCCTAAGAAACTTATGACACACCCTCACAAAACGGGTGAATGAGAGCAAGAAAACGAATGAATGAGAGTAAGAAGAGGGGTAAACCAAGACTTTTCCCGAGATTAACCCATTATTAATACAGCAAGAAGGAAGAAAGGAGATAAGAGGAAGCCTGAAAAGAAATAAGAGAAGGGAGAAAAGAAATAAAAGGTATAAGGAAATGAGATAAGGGGCATAAATGAAGAAAAGATGTTTTTAATTTGGTGGTTTCACCATTTATTCGTATCTTTGCCAACAAAGAGAATATCACTTAAAAGAAAGGCGAGCAATTATGGCAAGAAAACTATATCCGATAGGATTACAAACTTTCGAACGAATCAGAGTAGAGGATAAGTTCTACATTGACAAGACGGAATATGTATATCGTATGGCACATACGGATGGTACTTATTTCTTCCTGAGCCGTCCACGCCGTTTCGGAAAGTCGCTGTTGCTGACTACCATGAAGAGCTATTTTGAAGGAAAGAAGGAGCTTTTCAAAGGACTCGCCATCGAAAAGCTGGAAAAGGATTGGATAAGCTATCCGGTGCTGCATTTCGATATGAGCATGGGTAAGCACATGGAGATAGCCCAGCTGGAAAGATATTTCGACCAGCGACTTGCAGAACAAGAGCAGAAATGGGGCATTACGAATCCGGCTGTTGATGCCAACGACCGCCTCATCTCACTTATCCAGACTGCCTATAGGGAAACGGGCAAGCAAGTGGTAATACTGATTGACGAATATGATGCCCCTTTGCTTGATGTGGTGCACGAGGATGAAAAACTGGAAGAACTTCGCAACGCCATGCGCAATTTCTACAGTCCGCTAAAAGGATGCGAGAAATTGCTCCGCTTCGTATTCCTCACAGGCATCACCAAATTCTCTCAGCTCAGCATCTTCAGCGAATTGAACAACATCACCAATATCAGTATGGACGAGCCGTATGCCGGCATTTGCGGAATTACGAAAGATGAACTGGTGAACGGAATGCAGGATGACATAGAGGCACTTGCAGAAAAATTAAACCTGTCGTATGAGCAGACGTTAGCTAAGTTAAAGGATAATTATGACGGCTATCATTTCACATGGCCTTCTCCAGACGTTTATAATCCGTTCAGCTTATTAACCTGCTTTGCCAAGCAGAAGATTGATTCCTACTGGTTTGGATCAGGCACTCCTACTTATCTGATCAATATGATGCGCAATTTCAACTTTCTGCCAGCGAACCTGGGCGAGAGTATGGAAGCCGGAAAGGATGACTTTGATGCTGCCACGGAAACCATGACCACCATCATGCCGCTGCTCTATCAGAGTGGCTACATCACCATCAAGGATTATGATGAAGAAACGGAGCTCTATACCCTAGCCATTCCTAACAAGGAAATAAGAGTTGGATTGTACAGAAGTTTGTTGCCTCATTATCTGACCTCAAAGACTGCGATGTGCAATACCACCATCGCCAAGATGTCGGTGCTTATTAAACATGGCAAGATAGATGAAGCCCTACAGTTATTGAAATCGTTTTGGGAGACGGTGCCTTATTGCGACAACACCCATTACGAAGGGCATTACCAGCAAACGATGTATATCATCTTTGCCTTGCTCACGAATTTCAGGATTATAGTGGAGCAACATACGTCAAAGGGGAGAATTGATATAACCATGGAGACGGACGATACTATCTATGTAATGGAGCTGAAGTTTGGAAAGACTGCCCAGGAGGCTCTTGAGCAGATAGAAAGCAAGCATTATGCCGATGCCTTTGCCATGAGCGGCAAGGAAATTATCAAGGTAGGTATGAGCTTCAATATCAAAGAAGACAACACCATCGTGTTCGATTGGAAATCATCAGAAATTTAGATGATAAAAACAAAAAGCGTGCAGGCGACTATGATGTGGCTTGCACGCTTTTTCCTCAAAGATAGAGTTCTCACTTACATTAGGATTTATTATCTTATATATCCCAACAAATCAAGATACATCATCCTTGACTCTAAGTGTTCATCTTCAGGAATATGATTTGCTTCTTTCTCTAAATCTTCTGTAGAGTACAAGAATTTGAAGCCATTCTTTTCATAAAAATGAAGCACATTTTCCTTATTATAAGCATCAACAACAATGAAACGGCAACCAGTCTTATTGTCTGGTAACAAAAACCAAGATATGATATAGTCTATCGCTTGTGATCCAATACCATCATGAGTACTTTGAAAATCCTTGGCTACTCCAAGTCTTCCAATCAATACTGCAGGATAACTCCTTGTTCTTTTAGAATTAGGAATTTTCCTCTGTATTCGATTTCTTGAAGCATTTGGAATTAAAGCTGCCTTGATACTGTCGTTAGCTAATGTAAAGGCACAGACTATTTCATCCTTACCACTTCTTTCAGTTGCAAAGAAATATGTCTTCCCTAATAATTGCCCATCATAGAGACAAGCCTCTCGATGAAAGAAGTCATCAAGGTCTTTATCGCCACAGCTAAAAGTATCAAGCTCCTCTTTTGTCGTAACTCGATAAAGAGAGCAATTACTTTGCAAAAGGACTCTTTCCTCCATGCGCTTTCAAATTAGCAGTTGAACGAATCAAAATCTTCTCAACGTCATCAAATGACATTCGCAATGCCTTTCTTTGTGGATTGCGTTCATTCTCCTCTGCCTCACGAACAAATCGTTCAGCGGTCTCACCTGTCAAAACAGGAATGCTTCTTATCTCTAATGCCATAATCTTCTCCTTTTAAACGTTTAATAATGTCGCAAAATTACACATATTCTTCGAAACCACCAAGAAAATCACAAGAAATCTGCAAATCATCAGCCAATAACCACGAAATCAATCGTAAACTATAAACTATTAACTGTAAACTATAAACTGCAATTCCCAGGCGGTCCCATCCCGCAAAATATGGCGCAGACCAGAAGCAAGTTGTAATAAGGCGGTCCCATCCCGCACAATATCTGGCGAGGGCTTTGATGCCCCGCCAACCTTAGAGCGTAGCGGTTCTGAGCACCGAGTAGGGCGGTTTCCCTCTTCTTCCCTGAGGGGAGAAGACCGAGATGAGAGGTGGAGCCTTCCTTAAGGGTAAGGAAGGACGGGTAGGTTTTCGAAAAAAGGTAAGGAAGGACGGTTACATCCTTCCCATTTCGAGAAGGGTTTCTGTCCCTTGTGAGGGGAACCGAAGGGGTCGTAAAGACTTGAAGAAGAACGAGATGAGTTCCTTCTGCTACTTATTATAATCAATAGTTACGACATCTTAAACTATTAATTAAGATGATTATTTCTTTGATTCCGCAATAATAACTCCACGAAATCTTTTATATTTACAACAAAAATGCGAGGAAATTCAACCTCATTGAGAATTTTAAAGTGAGCATCATTACTCACTATACAACTTGCACCAGCAGAAAAAGCACAATCTACAAATTTGTTGTCATCCTCATCAGCTTGAATGAGATGCAACTTATAATAGGGTGTTACGAATTCCACATTCTTTTGACTTAGAATCACAGACACAACATTACTGGCAATATTTGCATTAGTCTTCTGCTCAATGATTTCTAAATACTCCTCAATAATTTCATTTGTAACGCACAAGGTCAATTTACCTTTCAAGAAATCATCCCAAATCTTACGATAAGGGCTTATCCTTGGAAGGCTCATCAATAAGCAATTAGTATCAAGAACTATCTTTCTCATTTGCCAGAAGTACGTAAATGTTCATTACCCCAGCTCTCTATGGTATCAAGAGTTATACTTCCATTATCGCACAACTCATCAATCCCCTCATCAACCTTCTTTGCAAAGTATTGAGAGAGAACATTTTCAAGATTATCTAATTCCTGTGGAGTCTTGATATAAGACATCATTTGAAGAATCTTCATCTGAGCAGGGTTAAATACAGTCTGTTCCATTCTATTTCAATTAAACGTTCAACTTTGCCGCCAAAGTTACACTTTTTTCTCGAAACCACCAAGCAATTAACAAGAAATCTGCAAGATATCAGCAAATTACCACGAAATCAATCGTAAACTATTAACTGTAAACTATTAACTGTAAACTATAAACAGCTGTTCCCTACCTCAGCAAGCTATAGTAAGGCGGTCCCATCCCGCACAACCATGGCGAAGACCTTTGATGCCCCGCCAACCTTAGAGCGTAGCGGTTCTGAGCACCGAGTAGGGCGGTTTCCCTCTTCTTCCCTGAGGGGAGAAGACCGAGATGAGAGGTGGAGCCCTCCTTAAGGGTAAGGAAGGACGGGTAGGTTTTCGAAAAAACTACTTCTTTGCCAAAGAAGAGCCAGAGCAATTCGAAAGTGCATACGTTCCAATCACCCCATAAATTAAATTCATTTTTATTGTTCCTCATCTTCCCAGAACTCAGGAAGAAGAGTATA
>ERZ1026886.525-NODE-525-length-19519-cov-73.157213_pt1 | contig 19519 bp, 16 predicted proteins | sample MGYA00380173_ERZ1026886 | MGnify/ENA primary metagenome ERZ1026886 (study PRJEB33269, sample SAMEA4719809) | human gut metagenome | biome: human-associated habitat; feature: organic feature; material: feces | place: Cameroon | collected 2013-10 ... | reverse complement strand
CATCTTACCCCCAAGTGCCCTCTTGCAGGAACCAGTTTTTCGCAGTATCTTTGCAACGCAATTCAGAAGTGAAAGCAGAAAACAGAAGTATTCACAAATTCACAAAAAGAAATAACATAAAATGAAAGAAAGAAAAAGAGAAATATAAACATTTAAAAATAACAGACAAGATGAAAGAAACAAAGACTATTGCAAAGGCTGCTAACTTTACAGCCGTAGATTTTGGTAAGATGAGTGAAATCAAGGATTACACCTTAGAGCTGGGTCCTGAGATTAAGATTCCCGGAAAGGTATTCGGAGGTCAGAGCGTGAACGCTACTGGTGGCGAGTTCTCATTCCAGAGCTTTGCTCCTGGCACAGAGACAGGCTTCCTCCATACTCACAAGAACCACGAGGAATTATATTTCTTCCTCAGCGGCAAGGGCGAGTTCCAGGTGGATGGCAAGGTATTCCCTGTTCAGGAGGGAAGCGTGGTAAGAGTAGCACCAGCCGGCAAGCGCTCTGTTCGCAACAATGGTGCCGAGCCTCTGCTGATGCTCTGCGTGCAGTATCGTGGCGCAACCTTTACTGCTGAGGATGCTGCTGATGGCGATATCCTGAACGAAAAGGTGGAATGGTAGAAACTACTCTACCACCTCCATGATTTCAGGATGCACAAGCTTTTCCTGTTTCTTGAGCTTCTTCACTACTTCGGAATAGCTGTGGCGAATCAGGGCCTGGATGAAATCATCTTCCAGCGTGCCATAAATGTTTACCTGATTCCAGTATTTCTTATTCCAATGCCATGCGCCTTCTATTTCGGGATGCACTTCCCGGAGTTCGAGGGCGTAATCGGCATTACATTTCATCGTAACCCACTCGGGGCGCTCCAGGTCAACACAGGCAAAGATCTTGCCCAAGATGCGAAACACCAAGGTCTGCTCATCAAAAGGAAAATCCTCGGTTACGAGGGGAAGCGAGAGGCAATACTCTCTAACAGATTCTATATTCATTATTTCTTCACATTAAATTAATTCTACTTGCTGAGCCCCAGCTTATCCTATAAATAGTGCAAAGATAACGAATTATGATGAAACAGCAAGCCTTATTCCATAAAAAAACAAATCTTATCCGAAAAAATTCCGTTATATTAAAATCCTTCTCTTTCCTTATCCGTAATTTTGCAACATCATTCGCAAGATTCCTGCGCAGTAACATTCGCAAGAACTTTGTGGCATATTGCATTAAAATAAAAAAGAAGATTATGAAACATGAATTGATCATGAGCGGCTTGCTCGTCCTGGGAAATCCCATGATGGCGAACGCTCAGAAAACAGAGACCACTACAATAGAGAGCGTTTCTACTGAGAGTATTTCTACAGATAGCATCCAGGCGATGAAGGAGAAGCTTCGCCAGGACAGCATCCTATGGGAGAAGCAGCTCTCAGCCGTAACCATTAAAGGAACCCGCTCGCAATTCCGCCAGAAGAATGGGGGAATCGTGGCGCGCATCTCGGGAACTTCGCTCGAGAAGGAGCCAACTGCAACAGAAGTACTTACCAAACTCCCCGGAATGTTCAAGGATAAGGATGGCAAACCGCAGGCATTTATCGGCGGCGCACCCGAAATCTACATCAACGACAGAAAGGTGCAGGATTACAGCGTGGTAGAAAACCTGCCCGTTACACAGATAAAAGAGGTGAAGGTGATTCATCATCCCGGAGCCGAATACGGCAACAACGTGGGCTGCGTGCTGCTCATCACCACCAAGAAGAACCTGCAAGGGCTCGCCATCGTGGAGAACTCCGGCTTCCTCTTCGACTCCTTCGTGAGCAACAATCACGACCTCGACCTTACCTACACCCGCGGCAAGATGACGTACTACGGTAAGTTGGGCTACGCCAACTGGCAGGGTATTTGGAAAGAACAGGACATCACCACGAATTACGTAAGCGGCAGCCAGGCAGGCGATAATACCGGAAGTAATGCTGGCGATAACGCCACCACCTACATCGCCTCCTCTACCCTTGATTGCAAGCACAGCTACAACGACCACTTCTATTGGAGTGCCGGAGCCGACCTCGCCCTGACGGAAAAGCAAACCATCGGAGTGAAATACGACGGCTACAACATCCATCAGCCGATGCCATTCAAGATGACAAGCTATGCGATGACCAACGATCATGTGGATGATAACGTAACAGGCAACAACAAGTTCCTCTATTACGACTGGCAGCACCACGTAAACGCCTTCTACCAGGGCAAGTTCGGGGAAAAATGGAAGCTGAACTTCTTCGGCGATTTCGTGAAGCTGCACACGGAGCAGGCCCAATTCGTGGATGAAATTTCAGAAAGGGATCTGGCGAATGGAGCTAGCGAGGAAGAAGCCAGAAACAAGTTCACCCTTCTCCCTCAAAGCGATGGAACCATCTGGGGAGCAAAGGCCCGCGCCAACTACACCATCAACGACAAGCAAACCTGGATGATGGGCGCCGAGTATAACTACGTGAAGAGCGAATCGCGAGCCGATTACACTCCTGCCGATAAGGGAACCTCTACCCACAGCATCACCAAGGAGAATCATGCTGCCGTCTTCGCCGAGTATTCGATAGATTTCAAGCCCTTCTCATTAAGAGTAGGATTGAGATACGAGCACGTGGACAGCCGCCTGAATTATCTGAAAGATGAAACTGGAAGAACTGGAATTGGAAGAACTGGAACAGGAATAGGAAGTTCAGAAACTGGTAATTCAGAAATTGGAACAACTGGAATTGGAACGCCAGAAACAGCCTCCACCGAGCCGCTTCATCGCAAATACGACAACCTCTACCCTTCCCTCCTGCTCACTCATCAACCAGGCAGATTCTCCCAATCCCTGAGCTACCGCTCTTCCGAAACCCGCCCATCCTTCCAGGAACTTAACACGGGCACGGTTTATGCGAACCGCTACATGAGACAGGTAGGAAACAGCCAGCTGGAGCCATCCCAGCGCCACGAGTTCCAATACCAGGCAAGCTATGGCGACCTCTTCCTCCAGGCAAGCTACACCTACGTAAAAGATTACATCACCAGCATCATCGAACCCGATTCTGATGACCCGCAAACGGGCTACATCACCTGGACAAACATCGACCATTGCTGGAACTGGGGCAGTTTCCTGGGCTACCGCCATCGCTGGGGTTTCTACGAACCACGAGTGCAGGCAGGCATCCAGCAGGGCTTCATAAATGCCATCTACATGGGCAAGGAGAAAAGCTTCCACGACCCTTACTACATCTTCAGCCTCTACAACGGCTTCCACCTGCCAAAGGGCTGGTACATGAACCTCTCGTTCTCCTACCGAAGCAGCGGCACCTACGATTTCATCACCATCAGCAGCGTGCATAACTTCGATTTCCAGCTCTACAAGAGTTTCCTGAAAGACCGCCTCTCGCTAAGTCTGAACGTGAGCGACATCTTCAACACCAGGCGCCAAAAGACCGATGGCACCTACGGCAACGTACGGTTCCAGCAGCAGAAGTGGGAAGACACCCGAAGCGTGCAGCTCCGCCTCACCTATCGCTTCAACCAGGCAAAGAAGCAATACCGTGGCGAGAACTCCGCCCAGGAAGCTGTGGGACGAATGGGAGGAAAATAGGAAACTTCCACGGTTTCTCTAGAAAAACTCCTCTTTTTAGAAAAACTTTCTCGGTTTAAATATAGAAAAAACGAAGTCTCTGTTAAGCAGAATCTCTATGATTTTGCCCTAGCAGAGACTTTTTTTCGAAAAAGGGTTATATATTTAGAGAAAAACTTGCATGTTTTCTTAGAATATCGTACATTTGCAACGAGATTCTTGCTTAATTGCAATTTCGCAGCATAAAATCAACAAAAAGTTAAGCTAATGATTGACTGTCAGATTATAAAAGATGGAAAGATTGAAGAGGAAGTAAGGCAGAACGGCCTTACCTTCATCGACAACCATGGGATGGAACGGAGCAACCACATCGAATCGGATGCATTGGAAGTTTCGCTCAAGGAGTGGCATTACCAGAAGTTTGGCATTATGAACCAACACTATCATGGCAAGGCGAACAACGCCAAGTTTATCGCACAGCACCAGGTTCGGCCAGCCCTGCTCTTCTCCATACCAACCTTTGGCAGCAGCATGAAAGAAGTGTACGGCGGTCGTGGTAAAAAACAGGAAATGATGTGGAAAACAGGCGAGGCAAGCCTCTGTTTTCTGAGCGGCGAAGGTGGTGCCAACACGCACTTGAACCAGGGCACCCAATTCGAAATCTTCAACGTGGTCATCCCGCAGCAGTTCATAGAAGAGTTGATCGGGCGCAACCCGGAGGCTTTTGATCAGCTCTCCCCTTTAACCAGCCCAACCTTCGACACCCAGACCATCATCAAGTACAACCAGCCCGCCATAGCAGCAGTCATCAAGGCAGCACGAGATATCCAGCGTTCCCGCCTGCTAGGCAACCAAGCCTCGAAGTATCTGGAATCGAAGATTATCGACTGCTTATCGGGATTTCTCCTGCCCGCCAGTCTCTTGCCAAGCGCCCAAACCCTCAGTATCAGCATCCGTGACAAGATACACGATGCCCAAAGCATCATCCTCAACCATTACCAGGATATGCCTTCGCTTCACGAGTTGGCGGCGATGGTGGGCACCAACGAATGCACCCTGAAGAAAGCCTTCAAGCAGGAGTTTGGCACCACGGTATTCCAGTATCTTTTTGATTATCGCATGGATTTGGCGGTTCATTACCTTCTAGCTACGAGCTTGCCGATTGCCGACATCGGGGTCAAATTAGGTTACGATTACCAGAGCCATTTCTGCACGGCATTCAAGCGGAAACACGGGGTAAGCCCGATGGAATTTAGATTAAGACGTGGAGTTATCCTATAATTTTTTTTGACTGAATTTTCGCATGCGGTTTAAGTACGGGCTGAAGGCCCAAAAGCTCCTAGCCCAGGGCGTGTGGAACCTACTTGCGAAACTTGAATAGACCATCTAGAAACAAATTCTTTGTATCTTTTTCAATAAAATATTTGGTAGTTACAATTATTTATTGTAGATTTGCAGCAGATTTTCAAAAGAAGGAGTGCTTATGCAGAAGAAAAAGGATAAAAACCTGATGAAAACGGATGTGAAGCCGATGAAACAAGGACTGCTATCCCAAATATTCCATCTCTATTATGATGGCTTCCGGACGATGACCCTGGGCAAGACGCTCTGGGCTGTCATCCTCATCAAGCTTGCCATCATCTTCCTGGTACTCAAGCTCTTCTTCTTTCCGAATTATATTAACAGTAATGCAAAAAACGGAGACAAGGCTGGCTTTGTTTCCAAGGAAATACTGAGCAGATAAAGCTCTGAATTCAGACCTATTTCCATCGAAAGAAATACAAAAACATTATACAATAACAATTTTAAAACCGTTCAACTATGATGACAAATCTATTGTTAGACATTACATCAGCCACCATCGACTGGTCGAGGGCGCAATTCGCACTCACGGCCATCTACCATTGGCTGTTCGTGCCACTCACCCTGGGACTGGCAGTAATCATGGGCATCGCCGAAACATGTTACTACCGCACCAACAAGCCGTTCTGGAAGCACGTAACCCGTTTCTGGCAAAAACTCTTTGGCGTGAACTTCGCCATGGGTGTTGCCACGGGAATCATCCTGGAGTTTGAATTCGGAACCAACTGGAGCAACTACTCCTGGTTCGTGGGCGACGTATTCGGCGCTCCCCTCGCCATCGAAGGCATTCTGGCGTTCTTCATGGAGAGCACCTTCGTAGCCGTGATGTTCTTCGGTTGGGATAAGGTGAGCCGCGGCTTCCACCTTGCCTCCACCTGGCTCACAGGTCTTGGCGCTACCATTTCAGCCTGGTGGATTCTCGTAGCCAACGCCTGGATGCAATATCCTGTAGGTCAGGATTTTAATCCCGACACCATGCGCTTCGAGATGACCTCGTTCCTGGATGTGGCACTCTCGCCATTCGCCATCAACAAGTTCACCCATACCGTTACTTCCTCCTGGATCATCGGAGCTACCTTCGTGGTAGCCGTAAGCTGCTGGTATCTTCTGAAGAAGAGAGAAACCCAACTGGCGAAGGCAAGCATCAAGATGGGTGCCGGCGTAGGACTTATCGCTACCCTGCTGGCTGCGATGACCGGCGACAACTCTGCCTATCAGGTGGCACAGGTTCAGCCGATGAAACTGGCTGCGATGGAAGCATTATATAATGGTGGAAACGGCGAAAGCCTCACGGCGATAGCAGCCGTTCACCCATTCCAGCAGCCCGATTACGAAAGCGAGCAGGAGCCAGCCATGCGCATCGCCATCCCTAACATGCTCTCGTTCCTCGCCACCCGCACAGCCGATGGCTACGTGCCTGGCGTGAACGATATCATCAAGGGTTACACTAAAGAAGATGGCACCCGAGAACCATCCGTGCAGGAAAAGATAGCCCGGGGCAAGAAGGCGATAGTTGCCCTGAAAACCTATCGCGAAACCAAGGCGCAAGACCAGCTCCCAATCCTCAGGGAGAACATGAAATACTTCGGATATGGCTACATCAAGGACGCCCATGAACTGGTGCCGAGCATCCCAATCTGCTTCTACGCCTTCCGCCTGATGGTGGGAGTAGGCTGCCTGCTCATCCTCTTCTTCGCCCTCAGCCTATTCCTGGTTTATAAGAAGGAAATCGCCCAATACCGATGGTTCCTCATTTCCGCCATCATCATGATTCCGCTGGCTTACATCGCCTCAGAATCGGGCTGGATAGTAGCAGAAATCGGTCGCCAGCCTTGGACCATCCAAGACCTGCTGCCAGTAAGCGCCGCCATCTCCGACATCGAGGCAGGCAGCGTGGCCACCACCTTCTTCATCTTCCTGGCACTCTTCACCACCATGCTCGCCGTGGAAATCAGCATCCTGGTGAAGCAGATTAAGAAAGGACCGGAATACGAATAAAAAAAACTTAAGATGATAAACTTAAGATTATGAAATAACTTTATGACATTAGCATTATGACATACGAATTTTTGCAATCATACTGGTGGTTCCTCGTATCATTATTAGGAGCCCTGCTGGTGTTTCTCATGTTTGTACAGGGAGCCAACACCTTGATTTTCTGTTTGGGAAAAACGGAAGAAGAGCGTCGCCTCATCATCAACTCTACGGGGCGAAAGTGGGAGTTCACCTTCACCACGCTCGTCACCTTCGGCGGAGCCTTCTTCGCCTCGTTCCCATTGTTCTACAGCACCAGTTTCGGCGGAGCCTACTGGCTGTGGATGATCATCCTGTTCTCGTTTGTGATTCAGGCGGTAAGCTATGAATTCCAGAACAAGATAGGTAATTTTCTTGGACCGAAGACCTTTCAGATCTGCCTTATCATCAACGGCATCGTGGGTCCTCTGCTTCTTGGCGGAGCCGTAGCCACCTTCTTCAACGGCAGCAATTTCCTGATAGACAAGGGCAATATTACCAACAATCTGCAACCCGTTATCAGCCGCTGGGCAAACGCTAGTCATGGTCTTGATGCCCTGCTCGACCCATGGAATGTGGTGCTGGGACTTGCCGTACTGATGCTGGCCCGCATTCTGGGCATGCTCTACATCAAGAACAACATCGAGCACCAGCAGATTCAGGAGCGCTGCACCCGCCAGTTGCCATGGAATGCCCTGCTCTTCCTATTATTCTTCCTGCCGTTCCTCATCAGATTGATGATAAAGGATGGATTCAGCACTTCTTCTTCCGGCATTACGATAGAGAGCATGAAATATCTTCACAATCTTCTGGAGATGCCAATCTTGCTTGTAATATTATTAATAGGTGTAGTGCTAGTACTCTTCGGCATTTACAAGTCATCGAGAAGCGTTCAGTATAGAAAGGGAATCTGGTTTACGGGCATCGGAACCGTGCTCACCGTACTGGTTCTGCTGCTGATAGCCGGCTGGAACAATACCGCCTACTATCCGTCGAACATCGACCTTCAGAGTTCGCTCACCCTCGCCAACAGTTGCAGCAGCGAGTTCACGCTCCGCACCATGGCGATAGTTTCCCTCCTCATCCCGTTCGTGCTCGCCTACATCATCTTCGCCTGGCGCGCCATCGACCGCAAGCGCATCACGCAGGAAGAAATAGAGCAAGGAGAAGCTTATTAAAATAAAGAACACAAACGCATAAGATGCCCAAAAGTGGTTTCTTATGCGTTTTTTCATCATCCTTCCTTTTGCCATTCCCATTATTTTACAGAATATTATTCTGTCACAACCATCTATTTCCGCATATTTTAGAATGTTTTTCTGAAAATCAAAGAATATTTGGCGGATAAAATTCTTCTTCTTACCTTTGCAGCCGAAAACGAATAACAACATAAAAAAGATAAGAGACATGAATAGTATCAAGAACATCAAGACAAATGTGCTGGGCTATCCTCGCATTGGCAAGAAGCGTGAACTCAAGAAGGCTTGCGAAGCCTATTGGGCTGGCAAGATAAATCGTGACGAACTGGAGAATACCGCCAAAGAACTCCGCAAAGAAAACTGGACCTTGCTGCAGAAGGCAGGCATCGACCTTATCCCTTCCAACGATTTCTCCTACTACGACACAACCCTCGACCTCACCCTCACTCTCGGAGCCATCCCTTCGCGCTACAATAGTCTGAAGGATGACAAGCTCCGCCTCTATTTCGCCATGGCACACGGCGAACAGAACGAAGAGGAAGATGTGATTGCGATGGAGATGACCAAATGGTTTGACACGAATTATCATTACATCGTTCCAGAGTTTGTGAAGAATCAGGAGTTCTCGCTCTTCGATACAAAGGTGGTGGATGAATTCTGCGAAGCCCTGGAACTGGGCATCAAGACCAAACCCGTGATTCTAAGCCCCGTTTCGTTCCTTCTTCTAGGAAAGGAGAAGGAGGATGGTTTCCATCGCCTCGATTTGCTCGACAAGGTTCTCCCGGTTTACGTAGAACTTCTGAAAGCCCTGGAAGAGAAGGGAGCAGAATGGATTCAGATAGACGAGCCTTATCTCGCCCTCGACCTGGACGATAATGAGCGCAACGCCATACAGAAAGCGTTCGATTACATCAGAGAGAACACCCGCCTCAAAATCATCCTCACCACCTATTTCGATGGTTTGAAAGACAACGCAGTACTGACGGCAAAACTGCCTGTGGAAGCCCTCCACATCGACCTCGTAAGATGCCCGGAGCAGTTGGATTCCATCCTCAACATCCTGCCTGCAGACAAGATTCTCTCGCTCGGCGTTGTGGATGGCCGCAACATCTGGAAGAACGATTTGGAGCAGTCAATCAAACTCGTAAACAAGGCGACAGACAAGCTCGGAGCCGAGAGAGTTTTCGTGGCTGGTTCTTGCTCATTCCTCCACGTGCCATACGATTTGCAGCTCGAAACTAGGGAGCAGAATCTCCCTGCCGGCATCAAGCGATGGATGGCTTTTGCTGCACAGAAGGTAGAGGAACTGGCTGCCATCAAGGTGCTTGCAGGGGATGAGGCAGCTGAAATTCTCTCTCATCAGGAAAAGGCAGAAGACAAGGGCTATATCAGTTCTTATTACTCTGAAAATCAGAAGGATATTGCCGACAGAAAGGTTTCTTCCCTGATTCACAACCCAGAGGTAAAAGCCCGTGTTGCCGCCCTAACCGACAAGGATTCCAAGCGCCATTCTGCCTTCGGAGTGCGCCAAAAGATTCAGCACGAAGAGCTCCATCTTCCGCTCTATCCTACCACCACCATCGGCTCCTTCCCTCAGACCAAGGAGGTGCGCTCATGGCGTTCAAAATTCAAGAAGGGCGAGATTTCGGATGCCGAATACCACCAGTTGCTGAAGGAGGAAACCCGCAAGTGCATAGAATGGCAGGAAGAGATAGGACTGGATGTGCTGGTACACGGCGAGTTTGAGCGCAACGACATGGTGGAGTATTTCGGCGAGCAGTTGGCAGGCTTCGCCTTCACCCAGAACGGATGGGTTCAGAGCTACGGTTCCCGCTGCGTGAAACCACCAGTAATCTATGGCGACGTGGAGCGCAAACAGGCGATGACCGTGGATTGGAGTACCTTCGCACAGTCGTGCACCCAGTTGCCGATGAAGGGAATGCTCACCGGTCCGGTAACCATCCTCGAATGGTCGTTTGTAAGAAATGACCAGCCGCGTTCGCTCACCTGCAAACAGATAGCCCTCGCCATCCGTGATGAAGTTTGCGACCTGGAGCGCAACCACATCAAGATTATCCAGATAGACGAGCCAGCCATCCGCGAGGGATTGCCTTTGCGCAAGGCAGGCTGGGATGAGTATCTGAAATGGGCGGTAGAAAGCTTCCGCATCTCAGCCTGCGGCGTGGAGGACAAGACACAGATTCACACCCACATGTGCTATTCTGAGTTTAATGATATTATCGAACATATTGCTGCGATGGATGCCGACGTGATTACCATCGAGTGCTCCCGTTCGCAGATGGAACTGCTGAATGTCTTTGCCGATTTCCATTATCCTAACGAGATAGGTCCGGGCGTTTACGACATCCATTCTGCCCGAGTACCTGAGACCCAGGAGATGGTGGATCTGCTGAAAAAAGCTGAAAGATTTATCGACAGAAGCAAGCTCTGGGTGAACCCAGATTGCGGTCTGAAGACCCGTGGCTGGACAGAGACCAAGGCCTCTCTCATCCGCATGGTAGAGGCAGCAAAGAAATTGAGAAACGAATAATGAAGACGGCAGAAGTTTTGAGAAACGAATAACAATTTGCATAGTTTTTATCAACGGAATCCCGGGGCTATATACTTTGTCTCGGGATTTTTCTTTGCGAAAAACAATCACCAATCTTTTGCCCATCCAAAGAAAAGCAGTATCTTTGCAGACATGAAACAGGAAATCATAGATAAAATCAATCGATTGGCAAGCCAGGATGAGCCATTTCTCTTTGTTATCAACTATCAGGGAGACAAGGCATTCATCCGCTTGCTATCCGATATACCCCCCGAAGAATGCCTCTTCGATTTCGAAGGAAGAAGAAACTTCTCTCATGTCAGGAAAGAGACTTTGAAGGAAGAGATACCGGAGGTTACCTGGCAGATAGAACCGCCCCTCTATAAGGATTACGAGCAAAGCTTCGGCATCGTGAAGAGCAACATCATGGGGGGAAACAGCTATCTCACGAATCTCACCTGCAAGGTTCCCGTAAACTGCAATCTCTCTTTAGAGGATATTTTCTATCGGGCTAAAGGAAAGTATAAACTGCTGCTCAGAAGAAAGAGAACTCAAGCAGAAGATAAAGCTCATCTGAAAGAAGAAGAGGAAGTACATCTGAAAGAAGAGAACATAGACGAAATTCTCACCCCCTTCGTCTGCTTTTCTCCCGAAACCTTCATCAGAATCAAGGGCGGAAGAATCTATTCCTATCCGATGAAGGGAACCCTGGATGCATCCCTCCCCGATGCCGAAAAGCAGCTGATGGAAGACCGGAAGGAGGCGGCAGAACACGCCACCATCGTAGACCTGATAAGGAATGATCTGAGTCGGGTGGCAGAGGACGTAAGGGTTGACAAATATCGTTACATCGACGTGCTGCATACCAACAAGGGCGACATCCTGCAAACCAGTTCAGAAATCAGCGGTCGCCTGCCCGAAGATTACCGGAATCATCTGGGCGAAATCCTTGCAGCCCAACTCCCTGCCGGTTCCATCACGGGTGCCCCGAAAGATAAAACCATGCAGATTATCCAAGAGGCAGAAGGCTACGACCGCGGCTTCTACACGGGCATCATGGGAATCTACGACCAGGGCGAACTCAATTCCGCCGTCATGATCAGATTCATCGAAGAAGAAGTTTTTCCTTCCAAAACAGAAGAAGAAAAGAATTCTGAAGCAAGCAGGAAACTGTATTTCAAAGCAGGAGGCGGCATTACCTCGAAGAGTGATTGCCGGAAAGAATACGAGGAAGTAATTCAGAAAATCTATCTTCCAATTTAAGAAAAATAAATTACACTACAGGTTATGGAACTGAAATTTGTAGAAACAATAAAAATCAAGAACGGCAAGGCTTTGGCTTTGCCTTATCATCAGGCAAGAATGGAGAGAACCATCCGCAGGTTCTTTCCATCCCTCGCATCTAAAGAAATAAAACTCTCATCCCTCATTTCCCCAAATGAGGAAATGCACCTTTATAAGGCGCGGGTGGCTTATGGCGCCCAGGGCGTGGAAGCCATCGATTACGCCCCCTACAAGATGAAGGAGATTCATTCCCTCAAGGTGGTAGAGGATGATAATATCGACTACACCTACAAGAGTACCGACCGAAGTGCGCTCAACGCCCTGGCAGCACAGAAGGGCGATTGCGATGAAATCATCATCGTAAAAAACGGCCTCATTACCGATACCTCCTTCACCAACCTCGCCCTTTTCGACGGCACGAAATGGCTCACCCCCAAGCATCCCCTACTCCTGGGAACCAAGCGTGCCCAGCTCCTGGAAGCCGGCATCATCGAGGAAGCCGACCTCACATTAGAAGACCTCAAAAAAGCGAAAAAAGTGAGCCTCTTCAACGCCATGATAGATTTCGGAGAGCGGGAAGTAACCGAAATTTTCCTACCAGAAAACCATTAAGTTGATAAAACTCACCATTCAAAAGTCCCACAGATTCCACAGATTCACACAGATTCATTCAAGCCATAATAGGGAGAAGGATTCCCCCAAATATCCAAACAAAAAATCTGTGTTAATCTGTGAAATCTGTGGGACAAAGAAAAACACAAATCTCCAGCAAAAAATCTGCGAAATCCCCGACCGCATAGGTCAAAAATCTGCGTCATCTGCGAAATCTGCGTGCCTTTATCCCATAGACCGAGCAGGTCCAAAATCTGTGAAAATCTGTGAAATCTGTGGGACAAAAAATCCTACAGCTCAATCACTTCCAAGTCATCCGGAACGAAGATTCTGCCCTTGAAGTTCTCTGCCGCTTCACGGGTATAATTTTCTTTACGTGTAGCGAGCGTTTTCTACTCCGTATGATACAGGATAAGATTCTTTACAACCAGTTCCTCCGCCAGCTTTCCGGCATCAAGTGCCGTGCTGTGGCATTTCTCGTAAGGCTTGAACGTATCGCGCCGGGCACTCTGCAAAGGCGTAAGAAAAGGTTATTTATCAAACACACAGCAAAGATAAGAAATCATTCAGCGGCAGGGGTAAAAACTGATAAAACGGAGTTGAGGCTTTCGAGAGGAAATGGGGACTTCGGGGAGGCTGGAAACAGGCAAGCGTTCCAGTTGTTCCAGTTGTTCCAATTGTTCCAAATAGGTTTTCATAGGACAATATCCCTTTATAGAGACTCTATAACTACTTAATATATAGATAGTTATATATATAAGAAGGTGGAATGGAACGCTCAAAAAATTAATTGGAACAACTGGAACAGGAACGCTCCGCCCAACATCATTTCCTCTAAAAGGCTCATAATCAATAAATTATGTAGAAATAGAGACTAAGAATTTGAAGTACAATATCCCCATTTCAACAGTTCCAACGATGAAAAAGCCGGAAAAAGGCACCGAATAGGTGCAACTTTTGCTCTCTCAGGCATCAAAAGACATGCAGGAACCCTTATTTCCGATGCTCTTCCCGAAACTCGAAGTGGAGATAAATGGGGCTATTTTTCAGTATTCCGTCCTCAATTAGGGGAAATCATACCGTATGAAGACCTATCTTGTTGCCGATTCGGGCTATTATAAGGAACAACTGTCCAACATCGCTGAAACTATCTGTCCCAACTTCCGTGAATACGAAGAAACGAGATTGGAGAAAAATGTTCCGCAATCGCATGGTATCGCACGCTATCGCACAACTGACAAAACGGGATTTCGTATCTTTGCATCGTGATTCAGAAAGCGCGCAAATTCACTTGCCCAGTTGGAGAAAAAAATCTCCCTAATTGGGAAAATAAAAAGGCCTGATTTAACCCGATAAAAAAAGAGCCCCCAATGCGGGAAAAACATCAGGGGCTTTTATTTTGATATCAAAAATCCTTAGTAAGGAAAAAGGAGCGGAAGAACGAAGGTCATTACCACGCCGATGATAATCTGCAACGGCAAACCTACCTTCACGTAATCCATAAACGTATAGCCACCCGCCTTCATCACAAGCGCATTAGGAGGCGTGGAGAACGGAGAGGCAAAGCACATGCTGGCACCCAACGTAACCGCAAAGAGGAAGGAATAAGGACTCACACCCACCTGCTGGGCAGCCACCAGGGCGATAGGAGCCATCAGCACAGCCGTGGCGGTATTGCTGATGAACATCGTCATCAGAGAGGTGGTGAAGTAGATGCCTGCCAAGAGAGCCGTAGGACCCATCGACCCCAAGCTCTCTACCAGCCCCTGAGAAACCAAGGCCGAAGCACCCGTCTTCTCCAGCGCCGTAGACATCGGCATCATGGCGGCTATCAGCACGATACTCTCCCAGTTGATAGTCTTGTAAGCCGCCTCCACATTCCGGAAACATCCGGCAAAGACGGTCAGCAGTCCGGCGATGATGACCGCCGTGACCGGAGCCACAGGAATGAAATCGAACACCATCATCGCAATCATCAGCAGCATGATGGCAGCCGCCACAGGCGCCTTGTAATCCAAGAGCACCTTGTCGGCAGTCTTCTCGGGCTGGTCGATAACCACCCAGTTGCTCGTATCGGTAGCCAGATGGGCAAGATTGGTCCATTCGCCCTGTACCAGGAGCATATCGCCCACATGCAGCTTGGTGGCAATCAGATTGTCGGTAATATATTCATCGCCCCGCTTCACGCCCAGCACGTTGATGCCGAAACGCTTGCGCAGGTTAGCATCGCCTATGCGCAGACCGGCGAAATTAGACGTAGGCATCACCACGATTTCGGTCAGTCCCAGGTCGTAGAAATCAATCTTCACATCCTTCATCTTCCTGAGGTCGTAATCCCTGGCAAAGCGTTTCATCTTCTCCTCCTCACCTATTATATATAAGGTATCGTGAACCTGAATGGTGCTGCTGCTCTTCGCCATGTTCTGGCTCACATCCTTCACCAGTCCCAGTCGCGATTTCTTCTCGTTTCTTATCTCGATGATACTCACGCCATATTTCTTCTGAATGCTCAGATCCTTCAGGGTTTTGCCCACGATATCCATCTGTTCGCCATTCTCATCAAGGGCGGCAGAAGAGCGGCGGCTAGGCACGATGTAGCGATGCAGATTATCGAGCAGCTGATATTCGTCTACCAGGTCATCGAGCGATTTGCCCTGCTTCTTTTTCTTTCCGTTCTGCTTTTTGCTGAGGAAGATTTTGCTGAGCGGCATGAGCACGATGATGCCGATGGCGATGACGATGATGCCCACAGGGAAGAAGCTGAAGAAGGCAAGCGGCTGATAACCGCCCTCGGTCAGCACCTCGTCGATAACCAGGTTGGGCGGCGTACCGATGAGGGTAAGCATTCCGCCCAGACTTCCGGCGAAGGCGAGCGGCATGAGGAAACGCGACGACTGCATGCCCGAACCCGCAGCTATACTCATGATGATAGGCATCATCAGGGCTACCGTTCCGGTATTGCTCACGAAGGCTCCGATAAACGAGGTAACGAGCATTACGAGCAGAAAGGTAATGGTTTCGTTGCCACGCGAGAGTGCCATCAGCTTATTGCCCGTAAGCTTGGCAAGTCCGGTCTGCATGATAGCTCCACCCACCACGAAGAGTCCTATCATCATGATGACGATGGGCGAAGAGAAGCCCGCCAGCGCCTCGGCAGGCGTCAGGATACCCAGAACCAGAAGTGCTGCCAGGGCGGTAAGCGCCACGATGTCGGCCCTCACCCTACCCCAGATGAATAGGGCTACCGTAATAACCAATATGATAAGTGTTGTTGTCATGTTTTGAAAATTTTTATGTTATAATTACTGTGTTCATTCTCTCACCTGCTGCGGCGTCATTCCGGTATGTTTCTTGAAATAGCGGCAGAAGAAGCTGGCATCGGCAAAATGATATTCCCACGCCATCTCCTTGATGCTCTGGGCGGAGCGCTTGAGCTGCATCTTCAGCTGGAGCACCACATACTGGTCGATGATGATTTTGGGCGTATGGCCCGTTACCTGCCTCACGATATTAGAAAGATACTTGGAGGTAATGTTCATCTGCTCGGCATAATAGTTGACATCTCTCGATTTCTTGTAATCGCGTTCCATCAGCATCATGAAGCGGTTGAAGAGTTCCCTCACCCTGTAAGATTTCACCTCGTCGGGACAGTTCTGCGGATTGCGTTGCAGATATTCGTGGAAACCTACGAAGAAGGCCTTGAGCTGATAGAGTACCAGCTGCGGGATGCAGGTACAGTCGTGCTGCTCGAAATAGAGCCTGAGGAGGGAAAACATGCTGTCGATGATATGGGTAACCACGGGTGAATCCTGCCGGCATCTGTCCTCGCGCAGGGCCGAATAAACCGTCTGTTCCAGCTGCAGACTGGCTTCGCGCAGCAGAGAAGGATTATATTTCAGCATCTCCACCTTGAAGGTAGAAGCATCCATTCCAGAACAGGCATCCCCCTCGCAGGAAGCAGAAGGCTCCATCATCTTCACCTCTACCACATCATTCGGAAACAAGGTGATGACGGCTCCCTCGTAGAGATCCCAATCCTTATAATTCACATTCAGCACGGCCCTGCCCTTGCGGCAAAGGAGAATGGCGCCATAAGTCAATACCTGCGGACCCTCCTGCCACTCGCTCAAATCGGAACAGAAAAGACTGGCCTCCTGATAACTGTTCAGTTCTGATAATTCTATCATAAATACCTTTTATTCGCTTTTTGCGTGCAAATATACGGAAATAATGTGAGAAAAAAGAACTTTTGTTCCGAAAAATTCCATGCGGCACGAAAAATTTAAAACGGATATTCGCCAAAATCGCCGTACCTTTGCACCCGAATTCATGAGATAACGGAATTTTTAAAGAACAATAATAACAGATTTTTGAATGATAAAGAAAATGATGATTGCAGGCCTTCTCATCTGGGGAGGCTCTCTATGGGCTGTGGCTCAAACCAGGATGACCATCGCCCAACTCTTCGACAGAATCGAAGAAAACAGCAAGTCGCTCCGAACCTCGAAATCGGGCGTAGAAGCTGCCAGCATCGGTATCGAATCGGCTAAAAGCAAGAAACTGCCCGACCTCGATGCATCCCTCTCCTTCAGTTACATCGGAAACGCCCTGATGACCGACCGCGACTTCAGTAACGCTCAAGGTTTGAAATCGCCCCACTTCGGCAATAATTTCGCCTTCCAGGCACAGCAGGTGGTTTATGCAGGTGGCGCCATCAACGCAGGCATCCGCCTCGCCGAACTGGGCAAGCAGCAGGCTGAGGTGGGCGTAAAACTCACCCGTCAGCAGGCACGCTTCATCGCCCTGGGGCAATATCTGGACCTCTACAAGATAGACAACCGCATCAAGGTTTATGAAAAAAACATCGAGCTCACCCGACAGCTCATCGCCGACATCAAGGCGAAACAAACCCAGGGAATGGCTCTGAAGAACGACATCACCCGATACGAACTGCAGATGGAGAGCCTCAAGCTGGGACTCACTTCGCTACGCAACAACCGCAGCATTCTGAACCACCAGCTGCTGAATACGCTCGGCATGAACCAGGGAGAACAAGGGGGACAGGAACTGCAGATTATTCCGGACGCTACGATTGCCGACAAGGCTTACAGCAAGGATGGCGAAGCTTACTGGCAGACGGCAGGCACGATGAATTCGCCCCTTCTGGAACAGAGCAGCAACGCCATCAGGATAGCGGAACAGAAGGAGAAGATTGCCAAGAGCGACCTGCTGCCGAAAGTAGCCCTGGTGGCTGCCGAGAATTTTGACGGACCTATCCTCTTCGAATTGCCGCCGATAGACAAGAATCTGAACGTATGGTATGTGGGCGTAGGCGTGAAATACAGCCTCAGCTCGCTCTTCAAGAGCAACAAGCGCATCAAGCAGGCTGCCGTAGAAACCCGACAGGCAAAGGAAAACCACGCCCTGCAGGCTGAACAGCTGAACAACAACGTGCAGGCTGCCTACGTGCAATATCAGCAAACCTACGTAGAACTGGAGACGCAACGAAAGAGCGTGGAACTGGCGCAGCAGAACTACGAGGTGATGAACGCCCGCTATCTCAGTCAGCTGGCGCTGGTAACCGACATGGTGGATGCCTCGAACCTGAAGCTCAACGCCGAACTGAGCGAGGTAGACGCCCGCATCAACATCGTATACGCTTATTATCGCATGAAATACGTAGCAGGAGAAATTTAGGAAGTGAAGAACGAAGAGCGAAGAGTGAAGAACGAAGAATTCATCTGCTCTTTTTCAAACAATAAAACAAACATAAATTATGAATAAGAAGATTATCAAGAGAATATATAATGTAGTTATCATCCTCTGTTTTATAGGAGCCATCGGCTGGTGTTTCAGCCATTTTTATCATGGCAGCAACGTGGTTTATACCGATGATGCCCAGGTAAACCGCCACATTACGCCTATCAACACGCGCGTATCAGGATTTATCAAGGAAATCCGTTTCTCAGACTATCAGCACGTGAAGAAGGGCGATACGCTCGTCATCATCGAAGATTCAGAATTCCGCCTGCATGTGGCTCAGGCAGAGGCTGGTCTGCGCGGTTCGAAGGCCGGTTCTTCGGTTGTATCTGCCAGCATGGGAACCACCACATCCAACGTTCAGACAGCTTCGGCAGGTATCGAAGAGGCTCGTGTAGACATGATGAATGCCAAGCAGGATTTCGACCGCTTTGCAGCCCTGATGAAGAAGGATGCGGTTACCCGCCAGCAATATGATAATGCCTACGCTCGCTATCTGGGAGCCAAGGCACGTTATGAGCAGGCAAGCAGCCGGAAGGCAAGTGCCGCCTCGGTTCGACACGTACAGACCCAGCAGCTGGGCGGTTCGCGCGCCGGCGAGAGTGTAGCAGAGGCTCAGCTCAATCTGGCCCGTCTGAACCTTTCTTATACCGTAATCGTGGCTACCTGCGACGGCGTGATGGGCAGGAAAGATATCCACGAGGGACAGCTGGTTCAACTAGGACAGATGCTCGCACGCATCGTGGATGACAACGATGTATGGGTGGTGGCCAACTATCGTGAAACCCAGATGGACGGTATTCAGGTGGGTAAGGCGGTAGATTTCACAGCCGATGCCATTCCGGGTGTAGTATTCCACGGCAAGGTAGAGGCACTTTCAGCAGCTGCCGGCAACGCCTACTCCATGATTCCGGTAGATAATGCCACAGGCAACTTCGTTAAGGTAGAACAACGCGTACCGGTCCGCATCGCCCTCACCCGCGACAACGACCCGAAACAGGTAGCCCTGCTCCGTGCCGGTCTGAACGTAGAAACCAAGGTTCGCCTCAAATAGAATGTTCTATCAACTATAAATTATTAATTAAAAAAATGCCAGGACCTCCTATGTTACAGGGACCCTTCCGCGTCCCTTCGTTCAACGGA
>ERZ1026886.524-NODE-524-length-19521-cov-62.258707_pt1 | contig 19521 bp, 17 predicted proteins | sample MGYA00380173_ERZ1026886 | MGnify/ENA primary metagenome ERZ1026886 (study PRJEB33269, sample SAMEA4719809) | human gut metagenome | biome: human-associated habitat; feature: organic feature; material: feces | place: Cameroon | collected 2013-10 ... | reverse complement strand
GGTAAACATGCCTAAAAATATTAAAGTGTTCATCTTACATCCTCCTATTTTTATTATTAAACTTATTATATTTTTTACGCTTTGCTTCTTTTTCTTTTTTACCTTTCTTATCAAAATACAGAGCAAACCCCAAAAGGGCCACTGCCAAGATAAAGCTAACCAGATAAATAAGCCAATGAAGTTCTTCCCCCATATCTCCAACAAAAGTCGTAATAAACGCTGCTGTTATAAGATATTTGGAAATATCTATAAAATAATCGCTCAGTTTCTCCCACATGCTTCCCCCCTATTCTTCTACAATGGTGTAGATGTCGCGGAGGTTTCTGCCTTCTTGGTCGTAATCCAATCCATATCCCACGATGAAATCGTTAGGGATTTCCATAACAGCATAGTTGATATCAAGATCAACCTTCAAGTTGCCTGGCTTCACGAGGAGCGAACAAACCTCAACGCTGGCTGGGTTCATCTTCTTCAGGTCTTCAATCATGTGAGCCATGGTGAAACCGGAATCTACGATGTCCTCAACGATAACCACGTGGCGGCCTGCCAAATCCTGGTTCAAACCCATCAGGGTCTTCATGCTGCCCGTAGAGGAAGTGCCCTCGTAAGAAGCATACTTCACGAATGAGATCTCGCTTGGCACGGTAATCATTCGCATCAAGTCGGCTGCGAAGATAAATGCGCCGTTCAATACTGCCAAGAACACGGGGGTCTTGCCTTCATAGTCCTTGTTCAGACGGTCTGCTACGACCTGAACCTTCTTGAGTATTTCAGCCTCTGGAATGGAGGTTTTGAAGGTCTTATCCTTAATTTTTACTATGCTCATAGTCGATATTATATAATATTTTCTGCAAAATTACGAAAAAATCGTGAAACTTCATGCTTTCATCGACTTTTTTTAGTACTTTTGCATGAAAATAATCAGATAATCGGACAAAGACATGAAGATTTTCACTAGTACTCAGATACATGAGTTGGATAAATACGCCATTGAGCATGAACCTATCACTTCGCTCAACCTCATGGAACGTGCGGCCAAGGCACTGACGCGGGCCATAGAGGCGGAATGGTCTAACCGCACTCCGGTGGTCGTTTTCGCAGGACCAGGCAACAACGGAGGCGATGCGCTTGCCGTGGCAAGAATGTTGGGAGAAGATGGTTATCAGGTTAACGTTTTCTTGTTTAACATCCACAACAAACTCTCTGCCGACTGTGCCAGCAACAAGAAGCGACTCATCGAGAGCAAACGCGCCAAGCAGTTTACCGAGGTAAGCGTCAACTTCGACCCTCCGCAGCTGGAAGCCGGCATGCTTGTAGTAGATGGTCTCTTTGGCAGCGGACTGAACAAGCCGCTGGCAGGCGGTTTTGCATCCCTGGTAAAATACATCAACCAGAGTGCCGCCAAGGTGGTAAGCATCGACCTGCCATCGGGACTGATGGCGGAAGACAACACCTACAACATTTCAGCCAACATCATCCGTGCCGACCTGACACTGACCTTGCAGCAGAAGAAGCTGGCGATGATGCTGGCAGACAACCAGATATACCTGGGAAGACTGAAGGTATTGGATATCCGACTCTCACCGGAATTCATCCAGAAGACGGAAAGCAAATTCAGCATCCTGGAAGAGAACGACATCCGCCTGCTGATGAAGCCCCGCGGCGACTTTGCCCACAAGGGCACTATGGGCACGGCACTCATCATTGCCGGAAGTTACGGCATGAGCGGAGCTTCCATCCTTGCTACCAAGGCGTGCCTGAGAGCGGGAACCGGAAAGGTGATTACGCATACGCCGAAGCGCAACTACGAGATTATGCAGATTAGCGTGCCGGAAGCGGTGCTGCAGATGGATTCTGAGGAAACCATCTTCAGTGAACCAGTGGATACCGACTACTACAGTGCCATGGGCATAGGTCCAGGTCTGGGAACCAACGAATCCACCGCCATCGCACTGATAGCGCAGCTGAGAAGATCCACCTGTCCTACGGTGGTAGATGCCGATGCGCTCAACATCCTGGCGAGTCATCGTGCCTGGATGCAGCAGTTGCCTAAGGACATCATCTTCACTCCTCATCCAAGAGAACTTGACAGACTGGCTGGCAACACCAGCAGCAACTGCATGGAGCGTCTTGACAAGGCCATAGAACTGGCTGAGCGCCTGCAGGGCTACATCATACTGAAGGGTCACTACTCTGCCCTCTGCCATCCAAACGGAAAGGTGGAGTTCTGCTCTACCGGCAACAGCGGTATGGCGACAGCCGGCAGCGGCGATGTATTGACGGGTATCATCACCTCGCTTCTTTCTCGTGGCTACAACCAGGCAGACGCCTGCCGAATAGGCATGCACCTGCATGGATTGGCAGGCGATCTTGCCATCAAGGAAATTGGCAAGGAGAGCCTCATCGCCAGCGATCTGATTCAATATCTCCCTAAGGCATTCATGAGAATGGAGGATTAAATGAATGGAAGATTAAATGAATGGAAGATTAAATGAATGGAAGATTAAATGAATGGAAGATTGAGAGATGAAAGCAAGACTCTTTACCCTATTCGTTTTGTGGGCTTGTACACTCGTACAAGCCCAGGCTCAGCAATCGTTTCCCTATCCTGCCATCCCCGACACACTTCGCAGTGTGGAGCAGCGTGCCGGCTATCTGAGCGAACACTATTGGGATAACTATAACTTTGCCGATACCCTGCTGCTGAAAAGCAAGGAGGTGACGGAGCAGGGATTTGTTAATTTTATTGACATTCTAAACAGATTCAACCTGGACAATGCATCAAAAGGTGTAGCCCACAAAGATATAGCCCAGAAGGGTATCACCCGAAAGGACATCACCCAGCAGGGCATTGCGCAGAAGGACATCACCCAGCAGGGCATTGCGCAGAAGGACATCACCCAGCAGGGCATCACCCAGCAGGGCATTGCCTGCTTCACCCGGAAGGCTTTTTCCAATGCTGCTGCCAAAGAACGATTCGAGAATCTGATAGAGCATTATTTCGAGGACCAGCTATCACCAGTACGCAACGACAGAGTGTATCTGATATTTCTGGAAGAAATGAAGAATTCGCCTTGTTTCGACGAGACGGAGAAGGAACGCATCGCCTTCAAAATTAAGACCATCAACAAGAATCTGCCTGGCGATATCGCCATCAACTTCAAGTTTAAAGACGAGAACGGAAAGGAACACCAGTTGAGCGATTACAAAGACCAGAAGGTAATCCTCTACTTCTATGACCCTGACTGCGAAAACTGCCACAAGGTTTCGGTCTGGCTCAAGCAGCAAACCATCCCTGCCGACATCAAGGTGCTTAAAATGATAGCTGATAACCACATCAGCTACATGTACAGCCTGAAGAATATGCCAACGATATTTCTACTGGACAAGGAAAACAAAGTAATACTCAAAGACTGTACAGCCCAAGAGCTGATAGAAAACATTTCCACTAAGTAAATATCGCAACCCCGCTAGGCGTCCCGGCGGATTTGAAACGGAACCCCAAACCCCGCTAGGCGTCCCGGCGGATTTGAAATCCGCCGTAAAAAAAGGTTCGACCTATTAAAACCGGGGGATTTGTAATCCCCCAACAACAATAAAAGGAAAAGCATACTCCCTTGCTGCGGATTGCAAATCCGCAGAGCCATAATAGGTTAGGACATTTTTTAACGCCGGATTGCAAATCCGGCGGGACGCCTAACGGAAAGACGCCTAGCAGAGGAAAATCGACCTGTACGGTTGAAATTACCCTATACGCCCTGAAAGGGCAGAAGCTCTTAGCCCAGGGCATCGCCCTGGGTAATTATGAACGCAAACCCGTCGCCCTGTAAGGGCAAAAGCTTTAAAGAACCAAGCAATAAACAAAGCTTTTGCCCTTACAGGGCGTCTTATTGATTGCTATTATACCCAGGGCGATGCCCTGGGCTAAGAGCTTTTGGGCTTTCAGCCCGTTTCAACCGTACAGTTAGAAAAAAAAACAACAAAAAAGCGGAAACCCTTTCGGATTCCCGCTCATATTTTTTGTTGTAAAATCTCGAAGATTAGTCGAGGTTAGCCAACTTGTTGTCAGAATGAAGAACATCCTTGATCTTGTGGCTATAGAGGTCAACCATGTACTCACGAGCCTTACCGCAGTACTGACGTGGGTCGAAGTACTCTGGGTGAAGAGCCAATGTCTCACGAACACCTGCTGTGAAAGCAAGACGAGAGTCAGAGTCGATGTTGATCTTGCAAACAGCGCTCTCAGAAGCCTTAGTCAACTGCTCCTCTGGGATACCAACTGCATCTGGCAACTTACCACCGAACTTGTTGATGATATCAACATACTCCTGAGGAACTGAAGAAGAACCGTGGAGAACGATAGGGAAACCAGGAAGCTGCTCCTCAACTGCTGCCAATACGTCGAATGCCAATGGAGGAGGAACGAGGTGACCAGTCTTAGGGTCACGTGTGCACTGCTCTGGCTTGAACTTGTAAGCACCGTGAGAAGTACCGATAGAGATAGCCAATGAATCAACACCTGTACGTGTAGCGAAATCAACAACCTCCTCAGGCTTTGTATAGTGAGACTCCTCAGCAACTACGTCATCCTCAACACCAGCGAGGACACCGAGCTCACCCTCTACAGTTACACCGAACTGATGAGCGTAGTCAACAACCTTCTTTGTCAATGCAATGTTCTCCTCGTATGGAAGTGCAGAACCGTCGATCATTACAGAAGAGAAGCCGAAATCTACACAGCTCTTACATGTCTCGAAGCTATCACCGTGATCGAGGTGGAGAACGATCTCAGGATGGTTGCAACCCAACTCCTTAGCATACTCTACAGCACCCTCTGCCATGTAGCGGAGCAAAGTAGGGTTAGCATACTTACGAGCACCCTTAGATACCTGGAGGATAACTGGTGACTTCAAGTTTGAAGAAGCCTGGATGATAGCCTGGAGCTGCTCCAAGTTGTTGAAGTTGAAAGCAGGAACGGCCCAACCGCCCTTGATAGCTCTTGCGAACATGTCCTTAGTGTTCACAAGACCGATTTTCTTGTAATCTACTGCCATAATTGTTTAAAATTTATATTTTAATGAAACATTCTCGTTGTTTCGGAAGGCCATTCTCCCTAAGGGGAAAGCCTACCTTTTTATTTTCCGAGTGCAAATTTAACTTTTTCATTTGACATAACAAAATGTTGGCGAAACTTTTCGGGTTACAATCAAGTTAAAAAAGTTAATATTGACACTTCTCATCTTTTCTTAACCCGTTTTGCTAAACGTACTTTGCAATTTTGTACTCTCTAGCCGCATATGCCAACACCACCACGAAGCCGATGAAAGGCACGATGAAAGGCATCACCACATGCGTGGTATCGGCTATCAGACCCATCAGCAGGAAGCCGCATCCGCCTATCGGAGTCATCATCAGGAGGGAGGATGCCGTCTTGGTAAGATTGCCCAATCCCGTAAGGGCGAGACTGAAGATGGTTGGGAACATGATGGCCTCAAAAAGATAGTTGGCTACCAAGGCTACCAGCGATAACGTGCCTAAATTGCAGAGTACCAAACCGATGGAGCAGACGCTGCCAACGGCACAGATCAAGAGCATGGTGGCTGCCTTGATGTGGCGCATAATCCAGCTGCCCAGGAATCTGCCCACCATGAAGAATGCCAGCGCCAGGGTGAGCACGAGAGAAGCCGTGCGGTCGTCCATCCACTGCATGCCCGTTACGAAATTGATGAAGTATGAATTGATGGAAATCTCTGCCACCTCGTAACTCAGCAAGGCAAAGAGACCGAACACGAACATCTTATGATTGGCAAAAAGCTTGCTGATATTGCTACCCTTTGCCTTATCTTCCCTGGTCTGAGCATGCTGAATCTCAGGCAATTCCACACGAGAAAACACGAAGGCTATCAGCAATACCAATACGCCCAGGATGCCGTAGGGAATCACCACGTTTCCACCTTCCTGGGTGCCATTGAAGAGAAACTGGCCGATGCAGAAAGTGGCGAAGATGCTGCCCAAACCATTGAACGACTGCGAGAGGTTCAGTCGGCTGGTAGCCGTTTCCCTGGCTCCCAACTCCGTTACGTAAGGATTGGCAGCCGTCTCCAGGAACACCAGTCCGCAACCGATGATGAAGAGGCAAAGCAGGAAGGCATAGAAACTGCCCATCGATGCTCCGGGGATGAAGAGGATGGCTCCCAAGCCAAAGAGCAGGAGTCCGAATACCACACCACGGCGATAGCCATACCTATTTATAAATATGCCCGCCGGTATCGCCATGAGGAAATAACCCAGATAGGTGGTTACCTGAATGAGCGAAGAGTGCGTAATGCTGATATGAAGTGCATTCTGGAAATGCTTGTTGAGCACATCGAGGATGGCACGCGCGAAGCCCCACAAGAAGAAGAGCGACGTGATGAGAACGAACGGGACAAGATATTTCTTGTCGGCAATCTGACTTGTTTCTGTTGTTTCCTTTTTTGCTTTTGACATGATTATTTATTTAAATCTTATTTTTCTTCATAACGGAAGTAGGCGAAGTCGGCATGACCGCTCCTTGGCTTTCCCTCGGCAAACATGCCCAGCTTAATGCCCATAGAGCCGCCTGCCACCTCGGTGCTCATCAGGCTGCAGTTCATGGAAGCCAACTCGTGGTATCGCTTTCCATCGAGCGAATAGTCGAAGAAATACATATCGCCATTGCTTCTGATGCGCAGTTTCACCGAACCCTTGCGCAGGCGAGGCACGCTCTTCACCACATAGTCGATGCTCTTCAGCTTGCAGCGCAAAGCCACCTGCTTCTTGGATACGAAAAAATCGAAATGCCCGTTGCTGACACGATAAACCGAGAGTCCCGCCTCTACATTTCCCTTGGTAACAACCTCTGTTTCCAGGGTGAAGCTGGCACTTTCCTGCAGGCGTCCTGCAAAGGTAGGCAGCTGATTCTCCGTGAGGGAGCCATGAGGATAGAGGCGCATCAGATACTTCTTCTCCACAGCCATCGTATCATTGCAAAGATAGTTATCCGGAATGGAATTCTGCAAATGAACCCATTTATCCCCTGCCCGACACACGGATGAGCCGGGATGAGAACCTGGTTTCACAGGATTACTATACTCCTGTGCCGAAACCGGCAGCCATGCCAGCATCAGCACACATAAAAGTGCAAATAGGTTTGGTCTATTCATAAGGCATTCGTTTTTATTGGGAACAAAGGTAAGACTTTTTGATGAGAATTCCAAACATTCCCTGCGTTTTTTATTACTTATGCTAAAGAAAAATGTATTCTTCTTGCTATAAAGAAGTATTCTTCTTACTATTTACAACAATTCCCGTGCCTTGATCTCGAGATATTTGTTAAGTACGTCAACCGACAGCTTCTCGGGCGTGGTCAACAAGGTCATGATGCCCCGCTGCTTGAGCGAGGAAACGATGAGACGCTGCTCGTAGGCAAACTGCTCGGCAATGACATGGCGATAATATTCCTCATCGCTATCAGGACGGGTGGCAAGATAATCTTTCACCTCATCATCCTCGAAGAACACCACCAGAAGACGGTGGCGGCGGTTGAGCTGAAGAAGATAAGGCAACTGCCTCTCCATGCTGACACGATTGGCAAAACTCGTATAGAGCACCAGGAGCGAACGCTTGCTGACGTGCAGGTTTACCCCATCTACCAGGGCAGAATAGTCGGATTCGGCAAAGCGGGTTTGCTGGCGATAGAGAATCTCCAAGATGTTCTGCATGTGGCCGGCGTGTCGGGAGGCTGGCACGAAATCCTCGAAACGGGAGCTGAAGGTTACGATGCCCGCCTTGTCTTCCTTGCGCATCGCCATATACGAAAGCACCAGCGAGGCGTTGATGGCATAGTCAAGATAAGTCATCCCCCGGAAAGCCTGCTGCATCACCCTACCCTTGTCGATGATGCTGAACACCTGCTGCGAACGCTCGTCCTGATACACGTTCACCATCAGACAGGAGGTGCGGGCGGTGGCCTTCCAGTTGATGAGCCGGAAATCATCACCCGTCACATAATCCCTGATCTGTTCAAACTCGGTATGATTGCCTACACGGCGAATCTTCTTGATGCCGAGTTCGGTTAGATTATTGCTGATGGCAAGCAACTCATATCGGGTGAGCATCAGATAGGAAGGATATACCTTCACCTGACGGGGCTGCCCCAGCGAGAAGCGGCGCTGCAAGAGCGAGATGGGCGAAGAGACAAAGATGCGGATTAAGCCGAAATCATATTCACCCCGCTCTGTGGGACGAAGAAAATACCGGATATTCTTGCCCTCGCCCATGCCCAGCCTTAGACGAAAGTGGATATCACGACGCTGGAATACGGGCGGAATCTCATCAATGACATGAAGCAGAACGGGAAAGGAATAAATACTTTCCACACGGATGTTCACCTCGTTGTCATCGCCATTGGAAAACCTATCTGCCATCGTTCGCCTAGCCATAATGCCCCGCTCGTGATAAAGCAGGAAAGCCTCCAGCAGGAGCAGAACGCCCAGGGCAACAAGCAGCCATCTCCCAATGAGGAACATCGGGGGAACAAAGCTGCCCAAACCTGTGATAAAGACCAGGACTGCTAAAACGATATAAAATCTTCTGGTAAGAAACAATGTACTCTTCACTTTATTTATTTCGGAACTTCAACTTTGTCGATGAGTCGCTGCGCCACTTTATAGGCGGTGTATCCTTCCATCTCTGCCTCGGCGGTGAGCACCAGGCGGTGCTGGAGAATGGATGGAGTAACCTGCTTGACATCTTCGGGCGTTACGAAATCGCGACCTTGCAGCAGGGCGTATGCCTTGCTAGCCTGGAGCATTGCCACAGAAGCTCGGGGCGATGCTCCCAGATAAACGGCACGGGTGCTGCGGGTTTGCTGAACTATCTGGGCTATATAGCGAAGCAGGCTCTCGTCGATGACCACCTTATTTATATAGCTGCGCAACTGCAGGAGTTCTGCCTTGCTCAGAACGGGCTGAATATCGGCAAGCTTCACCAGATTGCTATGCTCCTGATGGCGCTTCAGGATCTCCAGTTCATCATCCAGCGAAGGATAGCCCATCGTTATCTTCATCAGGAAACGGTCGAGCTGAGCCTCGGGCAGGCGATAGGTTCCTTCCTGCTCCACGGGGTTCTGGGTGGCAAGGATGGTATAGAAATCGCCCATCTTGTGGGTAACGCCATCGATGCTCACCTGTCGCTCTTCCATCACCTCGAAGAGTGCCGCCTGCGTCTTGGCGGGTGCACGGTTTATTTCATCTACCAGAACAATGTCGGAGAAGACGGGGCCCTGATGGAACTCAAACTCCTGGGTCTTGACATTGAAGATGTTGATACCTAGCAAATCGCTAGGCATCAAGTCGGGGGTAAACTGCACCCGGCTGAACCCGGCATCTACCAATCGGGCTATCAACCGGGCCAAAAGGGTCTTTGCCACTCCCGGCACTCCTTCGATAAGCACGTGTCCGTTGGCAAGAATAGAAGTAAGCACCAGTTCGATGGCTTCATCCTGCCCCACTATCACCTTCGCTATCTCCTGTCGAAGGCGTTCTATCTTTTCTGAGAAAAGAGTTAAGTCTAATCTTTGTTCTTCCATTTTCATTACTATTTGTTCGTGTAATTTCGTCTGCAAATTCCACACGCCCTGAAAGGGCAGAAGCATCAAATCAACATTTATTGGATATTCTCAAGTATGCGATTCATCTCGTCGATGAGTTTCCTCATTTGCCTGGCTGGGATATTCAAATCTGAATGTATCACCAGCCGAATCTCTCGGATGGTTTCCTTGATTTTTTCCACATCCATGCCTGTTATCTCTGCCAAGGCTCGGCAATCGGCATCTCCCTGGTTCACATCGCCGATATCAATGCCCGCATTCCTTCTTACCTCTTCGGCAAAGAACCTGAATTTCTTCCGCACCAGATCGGCATGGTCGTGACGCTGATAATAGAGCGTACCGATGAGCTGGATAAACTCCAGCGACCTGTTCTTCGGCTTTTCCACTATCGGGATAACCCGCTGGTGCCTGCGGGCTGTGAATATCATGAAGAGCACTACGCCCAGCATCATGAGATAGACCGCCCACCGCAAAGGAGGGCGCTTCAGCAACTCGCGGAGCGGCGACTGTTCTGCTTCGAGCTTCACCTTCGATTCCAGATATGCTTCCGTGCGGTAAACCGGCAAATCGGCCATCTGCGACATGATTCGGAAGACATACTGCGAAGAAACATCATCCAATACACCCATATTGGTAAAGAGCAACGGAGTGGCCACAAAGATGACCTCGCCCTTACCGCAAGGCAAGGAAACTGCTGACGGAAACTTGCGATTAGCCTGAAGACTGTAAGCCAGCACCGTGGCTTTGCTGGCTGAATCGAGAGAAATCGAGCCGCTTATCAGCTGGTCTATCAACCGATATTCCCGCTGGGGATAAGCCAACGGATAGCCACACCAGGTAAGGGTATCATACACATCCTGCTGACTCGCCATCCTTCGCATGATATTATCCAGATAAAACGACTCGCTCGACATATCGACATGAAAACTGCTACCCAGTTCACCTGAACCTCCCCAATGATAGGCAACCATCACTTTTCCGCCACGCAGGGCTATCTTCCGGAGGTGACCTACATCCACCTTCTGCAGTCTCAGGGATTTATCCAGCACCACCACGGCTATCTTCCGGTTTCTGTTTTCCTCATCAAGCTGCCTGAAGGTTTTGGCGGTAACCTGATAACCTTTAGGCAAGCTTTGGCGCATGATGCTATCGAACACGTAGCAGCCGAAAGGCTGGCGGTCGGCATGATAGAAGGTAGGATTCCACACAAACTTCTTGGGCAGTTGCATCTGAAGCAGGAACATGAGGATAAAAAGCACCATCATGCTCAGGAAAAACTTATAACTACTTTTCATCATCACCTCCTTTCGCTGATTTTAAGTTAATTACAGAGTTATCCACACTCATCTTACAGGTGTGGATATCTTTCAGCATTTGCTCCGTTGCCTCGAATCCGCCATAACGCACACGGATAAAGAGGTTCGTAATCTGCCAGAAATCCCGATTTTTCCACTCATGGGTATATTGGGTAGGTGTCTTGAAAGGTTGCCAGTCGATAAGCTGATGTTCGCTCAGCATCTTCAGGGTTTGCAGATAAGTGAGTCGCATCGCTTCCCGATAATCCTTCCGCTCCATCGCCCTGGCTATCTCCCTTTCAAAATCAACGCCATAGATGGTATCCTCGGTTACCTCATACTCCAAAGGAGCCTGCCTGCCGGAACGCATGAACAGTTCGGGATGCTTGTAGAAGAGGAACAACAGGATGCCTATAACAAGAAACACCCCCACCAATATCCACATTAGCGAAGAATACTCCTGATAGAAAGCGGTGCCGAAAACGGATTCCCAGAACTGATCAAACTGCTCGCCCAACCAATCCATCAGACTCTTCTGGGCAGGCACCAATTCCCTACTGTAAGCATAATCGTCCTCCTGCTGCCAGACACGGAGCCTGGCAGTATCGAGAACCAATGTATCGGAAGGAGTAAAGGGCATACTTTGATAGTTTATAGTTTACAATTGATAGTTTACAATTGATAGTTTACAATTGATAGTTTACAATTGATAGTTTACAATTGATAGTTTACAGTTGATAGTCGTCGGCATCCTGATTTTTATCGGCCATCTCCTCGAAATGGTCAACGCCCTCGGCTACCGACATCTGATCGAGTTTCTCGGCAGCATGGCTATAGAGATAGCTGATGCTGACATAGAATATGGCCAACAACAGGAAGCGGGCAAGCATCATCAGGACACCCAGCAGATACTGTAACAGCATGAAAGGCACACCATTGAAAGCAGAATCGGCATTTCCCTGATTTACAACAAAAAAGGATTTCAACAGATAGCAGATTTCCCATGGCAAAGTGCAGACAAACGAGATGATAGCCGTAAGAATCATCAACACAATGCCCAGGGCTAAGATGCCACCCAAAGTATGCCAACCCAGACGAAAGCTTCGGGCAAAAGCCTGCCAAAGGGGAATATCCTCGAAAACGTAAACCGGCGCAAAGAGTACAAACGGAATCATCAATGCCATGCAGACAAGATAAACGACTGCGGCAATAACAGGCATCTGCAAAGCGAACAGACAGCCTGCAAGTATCATCACAACCAGGAGGACGAGGCTGAGTGCCAATCCCGACTTTACCAATCGCCAGGCATTGCGCCCAAGAAGAGGCTTGAAATCGGCAAAGACGATGTTCTGCAAGCCATCGGGACGGGCATTATAAACCTGGAGTAAGGAAAAGGAAACCGCACCCATCCACAGGTAAACGGCAATGCTCACCAGGAAAAAGCCGCCATACGAAGGAATCAAATTCATCAGCTCTTCAGGATCTGTAGCCAAAGTCATGACATTCTTCATCATAGCTTCCATGAAGAATTCAGCTACAAAACTCAATGGCAAAACAACATAAGCAAAATAACGAAGCATCAGCTTCCAGTTTTGCTTGATAAACTCGAAGGTAACATTGAACTTATCTCCGAAGGTTCTCTCTTGATAAAAAACGATTTTATTCATATCATAAAAATTTTTATTGTTAGTCTTTAGAATCCTTTTTTCTCTGGCGATGCCTTATCTGGGGCAATATCACGAAATAGCCGATGACAAAGGCAAGGGAAAGGAGGATGAAGGCAAGGCGTAAGGCATCGGGAACTTCGGTGTGCCTCGTTACAAAGCCTTCGATAAAACCTGCTAGGATAAACACGGGCACCGTGCCTGCCACTATCTTCAAGCCCCGCTTGGCTCCACGACGGAAGGAAACCAGGCGGGAATAGGTGCCGGGGAAAAGCCAGCCGTTGCCTATAGCCAGACCGCCTGCTGCTGCAATGATGATGGCTGATATTTCGAGCGTGCCATGCAGGAAGACTGCAAGGAAGGATTCATAAAGGAGTCCGTGCTGCGCAAAGAAAGTTTCGAAACAACCGAGCATCACGCTGTTCTGAAAGAGATAGGCACCCGTGGCTATGCTTGTAAGGATGCCCGAAACGAACATCATGAACGAAACCCTGATATTATTGAAGGTGATGCCCAGAAACATGTTTAGCTCTCCGTCACTATCATATACCGCCATCGGCTTACCCTTGGCTATGTTATCAAGCGTCATATCCACATAATAATCGCCCAGGATGATGCGGCAGAAGTCATGATCGAAGCATTGGGACATCACACCAATGAGCATACTGATGAGAAAGATAAGGAAGGAGGCAAGCAACAGCTTGCGGGCATCGTACATGACAAGTGGAACTTCTTGGGTCCAGAACGTAAGGATACGAGTCCATTTCTCCCGCTTGTTGCGATAAATGGAGTTATGAAGCACGGATGAAAGTTTGTTCAGATAGATGGTGATGCGGGAATCGGGATAATGCGTCTGCGCAAAAGCCAGGTCGGACGTAAGGTCGGTATAGACCTCAGCCAGACGATCGGGCGATTGCGAGTCGGCATCAGAAATGATGATTTCCGCCCGCTGCCACTTATCGATATTGTTCCGTATAAAGGTAAATTCTTTCACGATTGCTTATTATTTTTGTTGCAAAAGTAAGTAAATATTCTTATATATGCAAATTTTCGGGGAAAAGATTCTTATTTTTGTAGGATTTTCCGTAAGTTTGCAGACAGAATAACATCAATCATCTATAAAACGTGGAATTATGACAAGTTCTAACATCACAACCAACCAATTCGTAAGAATAGACCAGACACCTGCGAGCATCGCCGAAAGAGTGATAGCACGCATCATCGACATGGTTATAGCTGGCATCATCGGCTTCACTGCCATGTATTTCTACTTTGAACTCGACTATGAGACAAGAAACCAACTCAATTATTTGTTTTTCTTTCTGATTATATTGCCACTCTGGCTGTACGACTTCCTCTGGGAAACCTTCAACGAGGGTCAGTCGCCAGGGAAATATATCATGAAGATAAGGGTGGTGAACAAAGATGGTTCCCGCCCCACCATGGGTTCTTTCTTCATGAGATGGCTGCTCAGTACAATAGATGTGGGATTAAGCGGCATCGGACTCCTGTTTATCCTGTTCACCAAGAATGCGCAGCGCCTGGGCGATCTGGCTGCAGGAACAATGGTTATCAAGCAGGTGAACCTGGATAAAATCCATGTATCACTAGATGAATTCTACTATGCCAAGAAAGACTATCGCCCGGTATATGAAGAGGCGAAGAATCTATCGCAGGCACAAATTGAGGTGATTGAGAAAGCAGTTTATGGCGGCAATGGGGAACACGAAAACCAGATAGCCACTCTTGCCGACAAGGTTGCGAAATTCCTGGGGATAGAAGACAAGCTGAAAGCTTCTATACAAAAAGGTAATAGCAAGGAAAAATTCCTTGCTACTATCCTTCATGATTACAATTACTATCTGCTGGAGCTGGTATAAGTACATTACTGAAGTTATATACGTACCTTGATGGAGCAGGCTTGATTATAACTTGTTTACGTACTTTGATGGAACTGTCTTGATTACTCCTTCGGAATCAAGACTGCTCCTTCCTGTTTCTTTCCATCCATCAGAATTCTCATCGGATGCGCAAAGCGCACATGGCGAACATACGGCGTCTCTTCTACTGCCGGCATCGCATCCAATATCTCCTTGTTCACAAAACCACCTTCTTCGGTGTTTGTATCTACCGTGAAGTAACCCACGCCGAAAGAGGTGAGGTTCTGGAAGAAATGGGTGCCTTGGCTCGGGTCGATGTTGTAGTTCTTCAAAGCTATTTCCACGATGACTCGGGCAGCGCTGATATGCGGCCACTTGACCGGCACACCCAGATAATGGTCGCTAGAACCCCAACGGCCCGGACCTATCAGCACATAATTCTTCCCTTCGGCAAGGAACTTGCGGTTGATACGTTCGATATCATCAGCCACATAGAAATTATTCATCGCAGAGAAGTGATCATCATACTTCACATAGACCACATCTACCACATCTTCGCAGATTCCATGCCCGAGCGAATTGTGGGAACGGAGCAGACAGTCGGCATCCGGTATCGCCTTCACATCCTCATCGAGCATCTCCTTGGCATCCACTATCGGACGAATCTGGAGCAGATAGAATTCGCACGTTCTATCATCGTTGATATTGCAGGCAAACTCTATTTCCACAGGACGGCGCATCGCCTCGGACCCAAACTTCATAGACATCTGCATCAACTCTGGCAAAGGCACTACTCCATGCTGGAGCACACTGGCAAAGGTTATCAGTTTTCTGCCCGTTTCATATACACCATCATTGATAACCTGGTCGTATGGGTCGAAAGTAGAGGCGACATAGGTGAGGCTCTGGTCTTCCACGGCATCCTTCACACGAAGTTTGAGGATGTTGAAGCCATCATCTACCTTGAAATCCTCGCCCACATGCTTCATGTCGAGGGCATAAAACTGGGTCTGCGTATCACGCAAAGCCATCTCCGTTTCTGATGTCTGGAGCACCTGATGCGGATGATAAGGACAGACTCGCAGGGTTTGACCGCCATCCACGATATACTTACCCAATCCGAGGGCTAGACTGGCTATGCCTTCCTCCGCCTCTTCATCTCCTATAGGATAGTAGTTGAGCGAACGGAGCACACCACTCATCGTTGGGTAGAAGCGGGTGCCATAATCCTTACCCACCACCTGCTGCAGGATAACCGCCATCTTCTCCTGGTCGATGACGTTGCTGGTGGCAGTCATATACGCCTTGGAATCACGATAGAACACGGAGGCATACACGCCTTTGATGGCACAAGCCAACATCTGGAGCATCTGATACTTATCCTCAAGATAAGGAATCATATAGGTAGAATAGATACCAGCAAAAGGCTGATAGTGCGCATCCTCAAGAAGCGAACTGGAACGGATGGCGATAGGACTCTTCGTTGCCTCGAAGAAGGTGAAGAAGTCGGCTATCAGGGAATCCGGCAATTGCGCATGCAGAAAATGCTTCAATATCTCATCATCGCTGGCATCGCTCAACGCTATCGGATAGAGATTGTTGCTCATCATGAATTCATCGAAGATATCGGTACAGAGCACCACGGTCTTCGGAATCTGCACGGTGGCATTCTCATACTGATTGAACTCCGGATGGCGCTTGATGATATTGTCGAGAAAGGCAAGTCCTCTACCCTTTCCGCCCAGGGATCCCTCGCCAATGCGGGCAAAGTGGGCATACTTATCGAACTTCATTCTATCAAACACTGCAACAACACCGAGATTCTTCATGTGGCGATACTGCACAATGGCATCAAAGATAATCTGCCTGTGGGCATCCACATCCTGAAGTTTCTCCCAAGTAACGTGCTTCAGGAAAGCCGACACTGGGAAGATGGCACGTGCACAAAGCCAGCGGCTCATGTGGTTGCGGCTGATATGATAGAGCATCGAATCGTTAGGGATGTTGAAGATATTATCCTGCAACTCCTTCAGGCTTCTGATTCGCATAATCTCCTCGTGAGTCTTGGGATCACGGAAGATGAAATCTCCAAAGCCCATGTGCTCCTCCATCAATCTGCGAAGATCTACACTCATCTTCTTGGAATTCTTATCCACGAAGCGGAATCCTTCTGCTTCTGCCTTGGCACGGTTGTCACTCTCAGAACTTTCGAGGATAAGGGGTACGAAAGAATCATGCTTACGGATATAACGGAAGAGCTGCAAACCTGCATCAGGACATTTCTCGCGACCGAAGGTATCGGTGCCATACTCAGTCTTGACATCTTCATCAACCTCATTTCCAAAAGCCCTGGCAGCACTCTTCAAAGGGAACCGGGCATCGCTGATGACTCCAAGGGTATTATTGGAATACTTATCATACAGTTTCTTCGCCTCCTCATAGGTACGAGCCAATACCACCTTAGGACGGCCACGCATACGCATGGTTGCGGCATGGCGGTTCAAGGCTTCCTTGGAAAAGTTCTTGCTCTGCTCCAGGATATAATTATAGAGGTTTGGCAAAATGGAACTATAGAAACGAATGGAGTCTTCTACCAGGAGTATCATCTGCACACCCGCCTCCTGGATATCATGCTCCAGATTCATCTTATCCTCAATCAACTTGATGATGGAAAGAATCAAGTTGGTATTTCCCAACCAGCAGAATACATAATCAAAGATGCTCAAATCTTCGTTCTGCATTCGTTTGGTGATACCATGGGAGAAAGGAGTAAGAACCACACAGTGGATATTAGGAAACTTGCCCTTGATGTCACGGGCCACATCAAAGGCATCATTATCCGCATTACCTGGCATACAGATGACCAGGTCGATTACTGTAGAACGCAACACCTGGGCAGCCTCTTCCGTGGTAGAAACCTGGGTAAAGGTAGGCGGATAACGAAGCCCAAGTTCCATATACTCATTATATATCTTCTCCTCTATGCGTCCATCATCTTCAAGCATGAACGCATCGTAAGGGTTGGCTACAATCAACACATTGTAGATACGGCGCATCATCAGATTGACAAACGATACGTCTTTCAAGTAGAACTTATTCCACTCATTGGGTACATTATTTTCCATATCTGTCGCTATTTATACTGCAAAGATAGTATTTTTCTGATATTTCCTTGCATTTTTCATCATTTTTTTATATATTTGCAACCAAAATATCGAGAAGTTATGAAAAAAAGATACTTAATCATAGCATTATTGACTACGTTTTTTATGATTCCATGTTGTGCACAGAAGCATCAACACGGAAAGGCATCGTATTATTCTAAACGAGCTACAGGTGCACGCTCTGCAAGCGGGCAAAAGATACACCACGACAGTTTGACGTGTGCACATCGTTACTATCCATTCGGCACCATGCTGAAAGTAACCAACCTCAAAAATGATAAAAGCGTAATCGTGAAAGTAATAGATCGTGGTCCTTACGGAAGAGGAAGAATCATCGACCTTTCATGGGCTGCAGCCAAGGAAATCGGCATGATTGCACAAGGTGTAGGAACCGTCAAGGTGGAGAGACTGGATAACCCTGTACCATATAAGCCAGAAGATAGCAAGCTTCCTAAGATTGATTTCGAAATGGCTGAATTCGAACCGAAGAACTACTTCGAAAAAAAGGAAGAGGCTTTGGAACAGGCAGCTGAAAAAAAGCAAAAGTCTTCATCGAAGGAACACGAGAAAAATGGGGATATCAAAAATAAGGAAAAAAATAGCAATAGAAAAACGAGCAAGAACCACCATTAAAAGGTTCTTGCTCATTCACTTTAATAAATATATGGGCAACATACATAAACAAGCTAGGAGACAACTTCATCATCTCTTGGTAGGAATATTGAATTCATTCACCTTAGAGATAGATTTCCCCTCATGAATAACACTCACACAAAAACGAGCCATTCCATCCTTTAACTTTCTATCTGCCTTTACCATTGCGGTATATCTTACTCCAGAACCTGGAGCAATCTTTTCAATATGAATACTTGGAGAAATGAAGATATGCTTATTGCCTGTCATCTCTATTACAGCTGGCACCACATCATACACAGCATACTGGCCACGATTCATTATCTCAAATATCAACTTGCAGGTCTCATTTCGGTTCAGACTATTATCTTCATTTGCATCAACAAAACGGGCATTTACAATCTCCAGGCTTGGGCAATAAGATAATCTGGCACCAAGTTCTTCAACTGTTGCAGAAGGCATTGAAGTAGTTGGCCGCTGAGCACTATAATCACCTGTATAATCCTTACCATGAAAATCATAAAGGCGGTCATCACCACCATTGCTGGAGTCAAAGATTTCCGGATTATCCGTTACTGGAGCACCAAAGTCATAAATATCATCATTATTTGTTGATGAGGAAGAGTGACCAGGACGAGTTCTATGACGAGAAGCAGATGGATAATGTGACCCTGAACATTCTACCCTATCTCGCTGATATGCAATCTCACGCTCTGCTTGAGCTTTATCAGCCTGACTACCGATAGCGGCACCAACCATAGCACCACTAGCCATACCTACAATAGTTCCAATATCAGAACCTCTGGGTCCACCGGACAAACCGCCAATTGCAGAGCCAAGAATGGAACCTATGGAACTACCGGCACAAGCTCCACTGCCTGTATATGTATCGCAACTACTCACCAATAAAGACGAGCAAAGCATAAAAAGTGTCACCTTTTTCATAACCATGTCTTTTTAAATCTAGTGCAAATTTACAACTTAAACATGAAAGAAAAGAAAAAGAATCCCTAAATATTGTTAGGGAATTCCCTAAAGAAATAGCAAGAACTTAATAAACAGACAAATAAGCTAAAAAAGAAGAAAAGAAAAAACCAAAAAAGCGCCCTTGTCTTACGACAAGAGCGCTTATATTTTGTGAGATCTATTGTAACTTATTCAGCTGCAGCTTCCTCAGTTGCAGGAGCCTCTGCTACAGTTGCCTCCTCAGCCTTAGTTGCCTTGCGACTACGACGAGTCTTCTTAGCAGCAGCC
>ERZ1026886.522-NODE-522-length-19584-cov-45.618618_pt1 | contig 19584 bp, 12 predicted proteins | sample MGYA00380173_ERZ1026886 | MGnify/ENA primary metagenome ERZ1026886 (study PRJEB33269, sample SAMEA4719809) | human gut metagenome | biome: human-associated habitat; feature: organic feature; material: feces | place: Cameroon | collected 2013-10 ... | reverse complement strand
CAAAGAACTACACCCACTGAAAGCGTAGTCTCCTATCTCTGTCACACTTGATGGAATGTTTACACTTTTCAAATGATCGCAATACAGGAAAGCGTGCTCTCCTATCTCTGTCACACTTGATGGAATGTTTATGTTTTCTAAAGGTGTGCAGCTTAAAGCTCTATCTCCTATTGATGTGACACTTAATGGAATGTTTATACTTGTTAAAGAGAAGCAACCATCGAAGACATAACACCCTAATTGGTTATTGCTGCTATAGTAATTATGATAATAGGCTTCACCTCCTTCGACAATCCAAGCTTTTGAAAGGTCTAATTTGGAAAGGTTACCATACCCTATAATGTTACCTGCCATCTCGCGTATAAAGCGCAAATCAGTACCATTAATGTCGCCGATTATTTTCAGATTTGTAATTTTGTTTTTATTGCTACTCGAAATTTTGTCGGGTAATGTTCCAGCTTCTGTAAGATTGATGGTAACCGTTTTTAATATCATGTCATCATCTTCAGAACAGCTCACAAAGCAATTAAGCAACAAGAACATGAGAACTGTTAATTGTTTGTTTAATGTGTTTTCTTTCATAATTGTTTTTGTTAATTTAGTTATTGTTGAGCAACCATTGTGCCTTTTTTATATTGCCGAATTTGTTTGAAACGTTCTTCAATAAAATCACTTATTGTGTCACCTGATGGTGGTTCTTGCTGTTTATATGAAGCAGGCACCACAATGTTATATCCGTTCCTATCCAATGTTGATGTGTACCGTATTCCATCCCAATACACAATATCATCACGTTTTGTTGTGAATAAGAGATGAAAGAATAGTTGTGAGAATAGATATTCTTCACAAAATCCAGTACAATCTTTATTGCTTTTGGTTATAAGACTAAGTAACAAAAGTGGATATGTAACAAGATATTCGAAGGTGTCATATGCTGTCATCTTTTCTCTTTCCTCTTTAGTGGGAATGCAAAAGTTTAGATAGTATAAATTCTTTTTGGACTTAAACTCGCCAACATATACATGTTCAGACTCTTTACAATTAGACTCTTTACAATTAGACTCTTTTTCTGCAATATCTAAAGATGATGCAACATACAAACACGGGAATCCTATTTGATTAAACCGATTAGGACTTGCAAGGTAGCGAAGATTATAAGGTAGATGATTGCAATTTTTCGGTTCTATATTAGAATCTAATTTAAGGTACCTATAGTAAATTCGTCCATCGTCAGCTGCAAACTTCAGATAGGATAAGTACCGATCTGCAAGATACCCTTTTGTTGCTTTAGATACGGTCATTAATTTTGACAATGTAGAAATAGCATTATACATATCGCCCTTATAAGCTAATTGCAAAATTTTCAAGCATGTTTGATTTATCACCTTTATAAGATTAACAAAACGTCTCTGCGTTTTGTTTTTATTTAGGCCCAAATCACCTGTAGCTTCAAGCAAATTGTCGAATTCATTTTTATCGGTAGCAGACAACAATGTAACATATTCCTCTAACTTATTTTTTGCAAAATCATAAAAACTAACACCTTCATAATTTGCAGGCAAGTTATTCGAGAGTATGTTTACTAGTTCTTTTATGTCCATTATCCTGTCATTTTTATGTTTATTGTATGAAAGGTACTAAAGTTTCTCACCACTATTTCTAGAGGTGGGAGACTTTAGTCTATTAGCTATATCCTTTATTATATAATTCTTGTCAAAGAGCAACCTTGAAAGTCTTGCCTCCGACATTTACGAGATAAGCACCTTTAGATAGTCCGCTTATTACACTACGTCTTGATTTTGCAACTAATGCGCCCTGTAAATTATAGACTTGTACAAGGGTGTTATGAGGTGCATTGCTTACTATGATTGAGCCATTTTGGGTGGTTATTGATATGTCTTTGGGGGTGTCTGTTACATTCGTTACATTCGTTACTTCTGTATTACAATCATCTTCGAATTCCCGAATATCCCAGAATAAGCCCCATTCAGAGTCTTTACTATAAGCATTTTTGCAACCTTTGGGCACATATAGTGTAGCACCAACATATACTTTATTCAAAAACGGCCCATTGCATACAACAGGAGGAGTAGTAGATTTACAGATAATTATATCCAAACAACTTCCGTATAATCTATCTACATAAAAAGACGCTATGTTTTTTCCTAATATTAGCGTATCAACCCATTGATAGAACCGTGGATTTTCTGTACATGTGCCAGCAATCTCTAGTTTTTTAATAGTTCCAGTATGAACCTTAGCTACCTCAAAATAGCGGCTAGAGTTATTATAGTCGTCTTTCACACACCATCTACTTATATCTATCAAAGGACGCCCCACATAAAAATAGTCTAGCCCATCACTAAATGCGGGGTAGGTAAGATAATAATAATAATCATCACAACGATAATTGCTTATGTATCCTTTTATACTGAATTCATCATGTGCGTCCTCTATGATTACAGTGTCGAGTTTATTTGAAAAGTACGAGGTTTCCTCTCCTCGCTCATAATGAGTTTCGAGTGATTTTGCTTCATAAACATAACCATCATAAGAGAGGCTATGGTAGAAGGGTAGGCCGTTCAACCCTTTCCCAATAGTCAATTTTGATATATTCGAGCAACCCCAGATAATAGAAGGTGATATTTTTACAACACTAGGTGGAATAGTAAAATTCGTCAGTGCTTCACAACCTTCAAAAGCACTGTAATCAATTGACCTAAGTCGTTTTGGCCATTGTATGGATTTCAAAGAATCGCAATTGTAAAAACAATAAGGTGGAATATATTCCATATTATCTGGCAGAGCAATAGAACAAAGTTTAGTGTGGCGAAATGCAGATTCTCCTATTGATGTTAATGATGATGGAAATTTTATGTCTTTTATTGAGGTCCACGAAAATGCATATTTCCCTATTTTCAATAATTGTTCTGGCAGCACGACTTCAGTCAAATTTATATTATCAGAAAATGCGTAGTCACCTATTGACAATATTGTATTAGGAAGTGACACGGATTGTAAGGAATTCGTACCGGAAAAAGCATTATCTCCAACACTAGTAACGGTAAGAGTCCTGCCTTTATAAACAATGGTTTGAGGTATAACTAATTTATCACTGAAGCCTACGTCTCCGTCTACACTTACAGTTAGGTCCTTAAAGGAGGTTATTGTAAATTCTAGGCCGCCTGCCGTGAAATCATAAGCAGATGCCGATAAGTAAGAAAAGCATGCTAGTACGACCAAGCATATTTTATGACAAAAATGTTTCATGTTGAGTAGTATTAAAGGGTCCTCTAATGTGTTCTTTTTTTGAGACGTATCAATCACTTTCTATACTGTTCTTGCGAAATGATGTCTCTCTTTGATTTGCCAGGACTACGATAATGTTTTTGAACGAACAGTGACAGAAACAGAAACAACAATGATCATAACTTCCTGCCCGTAGCTACTGACTCTGTAAATAACTAAATTAAGTGCAATTCATAGGATAAAAGCATTTTTGCCAACGTACCCTATTGACATGGTTAATAAAAGCAATGACTGTTGTACGTTCATGAAAAAAGCGTGGTACTATCGCCCATTGCCGAAATAGAGGTTGTGGAAGATACCTATTCAGTATGCAACAGACAATAGCCCACGCTTGTAGAGAGGTATATTGTGAAAAACATACGTTGCCCCACGCCGCCTATAAAGGGAGGGCGTGAGGAGCGTATACAATGATACCAAAGTATGCGTGAGCGATAATGTACCGTGTGCCCTACTGAATATCGAAACTTCCACATTTCTATTTCAAGACAACGTTCAATACGCTCATTCATTGAGAGTCTTCACAGCTGATGGGCATTTCCACCAGCTCCAACTCTAGATGCAAAATTAAGCATTATTTCCGACAACAATACTTTTTGTCAGATATTTTGATTGCTCTGATAAACCAAATGACAATAAGAGACAACGTCCATTGTGCCTTTGTAGGGGGCACATCATGGTTCGTTGTCTCTTATTGTCGTTTGATATATTCCCAATCCCTTATACAGGTAGTCTGTGCTTATGCTCTTAATAAAAGAATAATGTGCTTTGCTCTGGGTCAGCCCAGTCACACCTCCTCGCGCCGCCTTTTCAACTTTTCCCTCGCCTCATTTATCAGCGTGGCGCAGCGCACGGGGTCTGCCTTGCGCTCCATGGCGTAACATTCTGCCAATTGGGCAAAAAACGCATCATCGCCCGACAACTTGGCCAAATTGCGGCAACCTGCCTCAATGCTGACACCCGACCCACACTTCATGCTGTTAGTGTCAACCAGCGAAAAGTGGTAACGCCCGTCTATCACATCATACAAAATGTTAGATGATGAGAAATCGCGGTGTAAAAAACCGTCCTCGTGCAAACGGGCCGCATAACGGGCAAAGTTAGCTATCACCTCGTGTTGCACATCAGCCGTCTTATTACGCAGCGTGTCCATGCTGTAGCGGTAAGTAGACAGCAGGCTTACAAAGTAAGTGTTTGTGCGCAACAACCCGTGGCGGCAGCGCACAAAGGCTATCGACTCCGGACTTTCAAATCCGCGCTCACGCAGCAGCAGCGGACTCAGATATGCCAGTTTACCCTTCGACTTTTTGTAAAACATTTGTTGCACTTTGCGTCTGAAGGAGGGTGGTCCAAAGCGTTTCACGCAAATGGTCAGTCCATTCACTTTAAGGCTGCGTATCACATTGCGTCCTGAGTGAATGTCGCGCCCTTCGTGTTCAAAGTGTTCTTCGATGTGCGTCAAGTAGTCGCGTAGTGCTTCGTATTTAGGGTTGAGTATGATTTTCATGGGCAAGTGCCTCAACGGCAGTTGTAGTTAGTAATATACGTATATTATATGATGCAAAGATAGTGCAAACCGAGCGCAATACAAAACGAAAGGCTTAAAGACTTACGTTTTTATGGCCGAGGCGCATACTTGTTTACTTCATGTATAACAAACCTCTCCCTAAAAGCCACATCTTTATTTCACCAAAACGATATCATTGTAAGTATGGCGACCACTGTCACACTCAATGTGCAGCAAATAAATACCCCGCTCCAACTTTCGGAGCGATAGCACGCCCTGTCGTCCGTCAGCAGACAAAGCACGCTTAACCAATCTGCCACTAACGTTGTACATACTCACACAGAGCAAGTTTTGGGCCGAAATAATAAAATCGTCACCCTTGCGCCTCACACTGAATGGCTTAGTAGTGGGCAAACAAGTTGAGGTTGATGAAGACCCTGTCACCACATCTTGCTGAAAGAGCGTGAGCACATCGCCCTCGCGTTTCAGGTAATAGGGGGCCGCCTCGGGATTGTTCAGCTCAACGTCTTGCCCGTCAAGCTGGCCCATAACTATAAGGCGATAAGTGTGGCCATCGTACCATGGCAAATTATCCTTGCGCAGCCAATAGCTAAATAATGGTACGTCGTAAGATGACGACACGTCAACCTCGTCATCAATGCCTTTCACATAAGTCCTTTCTTTCGTCTGAGTGTCTTCGGCCAGCATCGTAATATGTCCGCTGTAACACTTGTCTTCTGATGTGCGCAACGACACTGCAAGTTTGAAAAGAGACGTTTGCGAGAGGTCAACACTGCCATTCTCAATCTTGTCGTTAGAGTCGTCGGCCAAGAACACTTCAACCTTAGCCATGAGCGGTTTGTCCTCTGCTTCAGCTACATCAATGTAAGGCACCTCCTTGTCGTGTATATTATTGATGGGGTAAAACAGAGACTCCTCCGCGTCGGCCGAAAGCAGCAGCCTCGCTTCGTAACGCCCCGGCACAAGACTGGCGGGGAGTGAAAGCGTGATGGGAATTTCAGCCTCAGAAAATCCTTCTATTTCGGTACATTCGTCCACCCGGGTATCTAACACAACCGCCTGGTGCTCATCAAGCAGCTGCACCCTCATGTAGCAGTCGCGCGGCACACCATTAAGGTTCTTAACAGTAAAAAATGCCTGCACCCTGCCACCCTGTTCGGCCGCACCGCTGAGGCGTGGCTGTGCCATGAGCTGAAAGTGAGCCTCGTCGGAGCACACCTCAGACACGCGACCTGCATCGTCGGTCAGTTCCACCTCAATGATGGGGGCCTTTTTCATTCTGAACAGGTCGCCCCATGTGCCATCATCGTTACGTGCCACACACACGGGGGTGAGGCTATAATATCCGTTGGCAAGGCCAGCCAAACTCATCTGCACGTGCTGTGGCTGATTTACCAAATAGTCAGTCCCCATAAAGCCATCATGGTCTGCCCCATAAATGCGCTCCGTAAATCCGCCGTTGTCATGGTCGTCTGAATAGGCCACGCGCACAAACTTGCCACTGTCGTTGCAAACGGCTATGCCAATGTCGCCCTTAAAGGGAGTACCTCTGTTTACAAATGAGTTAATCTCAATGGTTTGGAGTTGTGAGGTGCTGAAACTCTTGCCGTCAGCACCCTTGAGCGTGACAGAGCCTCCCTCATTAAACATGAGTTGGGGCGAACCCTCCAAAAGCCCGCGGTCTATATCGGGATATTTACCATTGTTGGGGTGTGCAAGAATGGCCGTTACGGCACGGTTAAAGGCCAGGGGCTTACCCTGAAATTCACCACCGGTTTGTGACAAACTGAGATTGGTGAGCGAATAATAAGCATCGCCTTGCCCCTCCCAGCCAAAATTCATGTGGAAAAGGCCATTCTCGTCAAAGCCGTCGGCCACCCAGGCGTGTCCCGAAGCGGTATTGGCGGGGCGCCCCTCAAGGTAAACGGGACAGCCATTCAGCAACTCCTGCCGCAATATGCTGGCAAAGCGACTTGGGCCCTCCACAGCCCTCGTCACGTATGCCGCAGTATAGTCAAAGTGCTTTTGCAAGGCTTGGTATGCAAAAAGTCCCTGTGTGCCGCTCGAACTGGGAGTGTACTGCATAGATGAGGCTATGCCCACATCGCTCATGAGTTGTGCCACGGCATGCTCCTGTGTGGCGGTGGCGCGCACGGGATAGCGGTAATCGGGCAGCATATCAGCCCAGTCGTAATAAGATTGGCTAAAGTCGGCACTTTTGGTAGTTTGGTCGTAGGTAACGGTATATTCATGCTTGCCAAAGCCGTGTGCGGGCCATTGGTAGTAATACATCATTTGTGCCACGGCAGTGGCCACGCAACCGCTGTACGGATACCCCGTTTGAGCATTGAATGGGTGCGACTGTCCCCACTTGGTTTTGAGCAGAGGCTGCACTGTCTGGCTGAAAGTTGCTGCGCGAGGGCTGGCTTGCGTAGCCACCTCTTCACTCTCAATGTCATAGTATGCTTGTCTGTACCCCTCTAATAGCCATTTTACACAAGGGTTAGCATTCAGCGTGTCAAGCGTGTTTTCGGTATCATAAGCCAATATTTCGCCCATGGCGTCATTGCCTGCAACAATTACAAAGCCATGTCCGTGTGCATCATTAAATATATAATAAGGTGCATTGCCGGTGCCATGTCCTTGTTGTTCCGCTTGTGCTTTAATGCTTTTGTTGTTACGCAGCGTAATATACTTTTGGGCAATTTTTGCAGCCCTTTGGTAGTCAACCCGTTCAGCGTCGGCCGCAAATGTGGCAGACATAAGCAGGGTTACGACTATCAGCAGTCGGGTAATAGCATAGGGGTGGTAATGAACCTTTATCATCGTGTTGAGTACGTTGTTATTTATGCAAGAATAGTATCAGTGCAAAGATAGTTGGTTTTTCAGACAATCGCAAATTGACTGGCTGCATCATGCGGGTAGGGGGGAGGTAAGTACTTTTTGTGTATGTAGTACTTGCCTCCCCCCCCTATAGTTAGGTGTCTGAAATTAGTTGATTCTAAGACCGACCAGTAAGGGCTAAAACATAACAGAGCCAACTGCACTCAACAGTCTTAAACCTCCGCTAATGACCATGACGATGCCCGCAATATTACAAGCCAGCTTTATCCATTGTCGCGTTTTACGACTGCCTTGGGTGATCCAGCCAGGCACGAATAACCATAGCAGCAGCCCCATAGCAATTTGTATAATACATTTTGTAACCATCGCTAACAAACCGAATCCGTTTCGATGTAGACGGAATCACTTTTAGAGTAATCTTCGGACGGGCTTTCTTCAGCATTGTCAGATGGATATACGTCCTGTTTTCCGCATATTTCTTCAAGCCCTTGTACAAATCCATCAGCCTCATTCGACGATTTTTTCGCAATATGCTCAAGATATCGGCTGAATGCTCCTACGCAAATGCCCTTGAGACGTCCGATTTCGTGGAGTTGTTTTGGGGTGAAGTCTTGGTAATTTTTGGCAATCTCCTCGTCTATTTGTTTGAATTCTTTGGCAGCGCGCTGCCATTGCGTAATAGAGTAATCATTGCCTTGACGCTCAAGCTTTTTGCTCAGCTTTTCAAGGCGTTTTACAACTTTTTGTTCACGGCTGGTACACGATGTGGTTAACGACAATGAGCAAATAGCAATGATTATAAATAGAATGTGTGTCCTCATGGAATGTCTGTATTGTTGGTTGATAAAGTAGTGGAAGAATAATTGTTAGAAGTTTTATGTTCAATCATACCGGGCTTAGGTATGACATGAATTAAAAATCGTTGGTTCTTCGCATTGGTCGGCACATCGGGCATTATGCGCATTACCCCCTTGTCGCCGCTTCCGCAAACAAGTAATTCGCACTTTTGAGCATGGTTGGCATCACGCAGACTGACATCATGCGCTTCCCAAAAGTTTACTAAGGCCAGAGCGCGTTCATAGCTCAGCACATCGTTGTTTTCGTGCACATTGCGCCAGTAGGGGCCTTTTGATGATTGTCCCTCCACCACGACAAGAAAAGGCGATTCATACACAGCATAGATGCTGTCAATAAACTGCACGATGCGCGAGCCAGCAGCCAAAAGTTTGTGCTTGGCTGCAGGGTCAATGCTCTCAATGTTTGAGTCGTAAATGGGGAATTGCACATCAATTTTTAGCACATGCTTCTTAAACTGCGAGTTATATTCAAAATAACGCGAGTCAATAGCCTGAACCGAGTGTTCCAGTTGGTGTATTTTGTTCAGCTCCTCCTCGTTTGCCTTGCCATGGGCGTACATCATGATGACTGTGGTAACAAATAGCAGCAACATCACAAAGAACAGGCTGGTCATGAGGTCTGAGTAGCTGGTCCAGAAAAACGATTTGTTCTTCATAATTTCATGTGTGTAGTTTGGTTCAATCAGTTCGCAGCAGCTGTTTCTTGCGGTGTTTGTGGATTGTTGGTCACTTTCAGTGTATTGCCTTGATTGGGAAGTTTCGTGTTGGTGATAGCGGCAGGCTGCTTGGCATCTTCTGATTTGTCAGTTTGCTCGGTAGTCTCGGTTTGGCGTTCAGATTCTGCATTATGATAGGTTATCCATGCGTTAAATCCATTCACCGCGAGCAGCAACACAAGTGCTGCGGCAATCACCATTTGCCAAATGTTCGCTTTGCTACGCACAACTACCTGGCTGCCGCCCTTGCCATCGGGGCGGGGCATGGCATCGATGGTTTGCACCAATCTGTTCAATTCTCTGTTTTGCACTTGCAACTCCTTTCGCCAGTCCTTGAGCCCATCAATCACAGGTTTAAGGTCGCGCAATGTGTCATAAAAAGCATCAATCTTGCCCGCTTGTCCTGCCACGAGTCGCTTTTCGTTTTCAACCAGGCGACTCATTTCGTCTGACGACATGGCCAGTGATTCTTTCAGAGCTTGCATCTGTTCATTCACAGATTGCTTCATTTTATTGAGTATGCTTTTAATGCCGTCGTCCACTGCGATTGTAGCAGCTTCTACTGCATCGTTGCGCTTTTTCAACGCTTCGAGCTGTTTGTTCGCATAGGTCAGATATTCGTGGAATTTGTCAAGTTCGCCAATCGACTCCTTAAATGCCGTGAGCACCTCCACGTTAGCTGTGGCCATTTGTTTAAGGTCCAACTTGTTGACAGTTTCAATCAATTTGCTTTGGTCGGCAGCAGTTTGGGCAATGTCGCCAACCGATTTGTTAAGTCCGCTGACATTACGGGTAAAAGTTTGGTTGAACCTGTTGAGGTTCTCCTCAAGCCGGCGCACCCCTTCGCTGGCATTCTCTCGCGAAATGATAGGCATGAGTTCGGCTTGGAACCAGGAGTAGAACGTGTTCTTGCGTTCTTCAAGACACTTTTTGCTCTTCTTGGCCATGAACGAAATGGTCGAGGTAAAGCCAATGCCACAAAACGAGGCGGCCATGGCTAATGCTACATCGCCCATTAGCGACCCAATATGCTGCTCCGGCTTGTCTACAAATGCTGCAAAACCACCGTCGCCTAAAGCGATGCATCCAATACCTATGATGATGCCGAGCATAGTGCACATCAATCCGATATAGAGTGGGAAAGGCGTCTGCGTATCAATCTCGTCCTCAAGCATGGTGCAGTTGCGCTCCACTGTGTCTTTGATTGTGCTAAAGTCGCTTGCAAGTCCCTTGTTGCGAATAAGGTAGTTGTTGATAGATGACTCTATTCTTAAGCCAATTGGGTTGTCTGATGAGATGTTTACAAGGCTTATTTTATCTTTCTTTCCTCGGGCTGCCCAGTCAATGCCATTGCTATAACTTGGATAGGTATAAAAATCTTCCTTGCTCAGTATCTCTTCATAGCTTGTATTGCCAAATTCGTTAGCAGGTATATAATAGTCTGTGGAATGGTAGCTTTGCTTTTCTGAGAATATGTTTTTTAGCTGGTTTATCATCTTGATGCTATCCTTTAGGAAATAGAATTGCCAGTAGATAGCAAACAAAATAACAGCTATGATGAAAATCGTTTCCATTTTATTTTTACGTGTTTTTAGTCAGCATCTAATGCCCGTTCGATGTGGCACTTTTGTTAGTAATGGTTATAGGCTTCAGCACTTCGGCCGTCTGTCCGTTAATACGCACTCTGCCGGCCTCCTGTTTGAAGTTAGTTGCATTAACTCCGGCATCAACGTAGCAACATTTAATGTTGTCAGAGTTGCCCAGACATTTTGCGGCATTCTCTTCCACAAGCTCAAAACAGCCTTCAGTATCCGATCCATTGTCAAGTGTGATGACAAAGATGTGTTCGTAGGGGTCGAATTCCTGGCTGAGGTTTATTAGCCTGTTGGCATCTTGTGCATCTTGTCTGGCGTAAAGTTTGCGCGGTGGGGTCGGGGTAATGTCAAATTCGATGGTTGGTGAGCATTGAGGGTCTTGTGGAGCATCATTTGCAGAATGCTCATCGTCCTGTGGCGCATCATGCACGTCTGTATTTTTCGACTTCTGCATCTCTGCCTTGGGTGCTTCCTGCGGCTTATGCTTTAGTGCTTGGTACCATTGTTGGCACACATCCCTATCACGCTCCGCTTTTTTCGCGCGGCGTTCCATCTTCGCACCAAAGCGCCACAGCATGCCAATCAGCACGATGCATATCGCCACTGCAACCATGAGTCCCACCTCAAGGTATGTGAAGCTGGCTACACCCACTTGCAGACACTCATCGCTTGTGTGTGCCATGGCTCCCCATGGGCAGGCAAGCCATGGCATCAAAATAGCAGATAACTTCTCCTTTGTCATACCTTTAGCAATTCGTTGGTCAGTTTGTGCAAAATGCCCTCAATTGGCAAGAAAAAGAGCGATGAGGCCACCTCGTAGTTCGGGTTTGCCACTTGCGCGCAGCCATCTTTCACATACTTTTTGATGTCGCGCTTGAAGGCTGTCATGTCAAACACCTTTTCCATGTCGGCAGGCAGTTTGATGTATTTGTTGGCCTCGCCTTCGGTGAGAATTTTACGGCAAAGTGTCACAAACTCTTCCACATGATTGGCAACCTCTTGTTCTTGTTTGTCACCCACGTCGGCATATTTCTTCACGGCATCGTCTGTGCCTATCCATGTAGTGGCGTGTTGGCTGACATAATCAATGTCAATGCTATCATTGTCATAATTTCCTGAAGCAAGCACAATACCTCCCTTGGCTGTAGCTGCTTTGGGCGAGTTGCCCGGAGGCATCAGCAAATCCAGACCGTCTGCGTCATATTCGTGTCCCAACACGTGTTCAAATATCTTTTGCGTGATATTCACGAGTCGTTTTCTCGATACAGGGTTGTCAAGGAATATGTCGAATATCTTCGAGCCGTTGCCGCTGAAGCCTATGTAGCGTGGTTCTTTCAGGTGGTGCATTCGTGTTACCTGTGCTGCATAGTATGCAATGGCCATGTAGTAGATTAGTATAACCATGTTGCATTCTTCCGATTTGGAAAGCTTCTCCTTAAAGTCATTCTGCCGGCGTATGCTTTCATCGCTGATGATGGTGCTTTCGGCAATGGAGAAAAAGAACGATGCCAAGTTGGCCGACGCATTTGCGCCACGGCTGATTTCGTCAAGCACAGCATAATAGACGCCCGTAGCTTGCACGGCCTCGTACTGTGGCTTGAAATATTTGATAAAGCCATTGTCGGCACTGTCAAATGCAGAGTTTGAACCAAACAGACTGTTCGAGGCAAAGCGTGCCGATGAGATGCACACAACATCTTTACCGTCGGCAAACAGGAAGTCGGAGGTGCCACCGCCAATGTCAATGGTGATGGCAGACGAAGAACCTGTTTTGAAAGCGGGGAGCGGGGCAATTGCCTCGGGCATGTACTTGATTTGATCGTGTGTGGCTCCGTCGAAGTAGCGGCTGAACACATTGTCCCATGTTTTTGAGAACTCGCCAACCATTTGTGAAACCATGCTGGTAGGGTAGAACCATACCACTTTTGTAGCACTTAGGTCACCATTGTTCATCAGCACCTTGTTGCGCATGATGAGCGCCAGTTCCGACAGGAAACACTCTATCTGTGCTTGTGCAGTGTCCGCATCATTCCATTTTAGGTTGGTTGTAGGTTGCTCGTCGTAAGTGGGCATTGTATCGCGTTCGTAAAAGAACGGAATGTTGGCATCGACAAGTGGCTTGGCCCGTAACCAGTCCACCTTTTTGCACGAGGTCAATGCTGTGCGAATCGGGAATGAGGCCGACAGATTGTCAGAGCGACACTGCCCTATGATGGGTGGAAACATGTCGCCGCGCATCATTTGGGTCCACGACGTGTCGCTCATCATGTCGTTAGACGGACGCAGTTGCGCATCGTCAGCTGTGGTGTCGAGCGGTCTGGGCGATGAACCGTCAACAGAGTATTCAATGTGTGTGTTGGTCGTGCCGAAGTCAACTGCAAACACAAACTTTTTGCTGCCGCCGCCTTCATTCATCAGTGGTATGAGCAGATTGTCGGTGCCTTTGTAGTTGACAGCTATGGCTGTAAAGTTATGTGCAATGTCCCATTGCTTGGTTACACAAGTAATATCGTCAATACGGTTGCCCAGGGTGTCAAAATTGCGGCACATTTCAGGTGTATGGTCAATGAATTTGCATTCGTCAACGAATGACAGTGTGGGCAAGTCGTTTTGAGCCTCCGTATCCGATATCTTGTTGTCAATAGAGAGCGTAACACGATAGTCGGGGGCAACGCCCTCAGGAAATCGTATGTGTGGCAATATAGTAAGTCCGGTGCTTCTCATGTCTATGATGCGCCCAAATTGGCTGTTTAACATCGAATCGGTCTGCGTTTCCATATAGCTGCGCTTAAACACCACCTTGTCTCTGCTGCCGTCACCCCTGATTGGAATAGACAGTTCAACTTTTATTTGCCCCATACCGCCTTTCTCGGCACGCAGGCAGCGTTTCAAGTCGGCAAGGCTGAAATAGCGGAAAAACTCTTTCTTTATAGGAATGAGGTAATGCCTCAGCTCTTCGTCTGTGCCAAGGGGCAAATAGTCGTCGTTGCCCCCGTCAAAAGGTTTTAGTGCATAGCTTGTGCGCAATATGTTGGCACACAGAAAGTCGCCTGCGGTCAGATAAGGGTACTGTACATTTATACCTGGCAGAATACGTTGGGCGAGTTCTGCCTTTTCTTCAAATGGTACAAGTTTGACAAGGCTGCCGTCCCACTCTGACGTGGTATAGGACATTCCGTCGCAACTGTGGTCGTTGGGCAGCACAAGGGGCAAGTCGCCTTCAATGGCTTTCGTGGCGTTGATAACCAACTGGCTGTGTTGGCTTACTTGTGCGGCATCAAAGCGCTTGTACATCACGGGGTAACCACCGGCCAGTGTCACGGGCTTGCCATTGTCTGTCGTAACGGGGGCAGTGTCGGTGTGTGATGCTGCGGTCATGTTGGCCAACTCCTGTCCAAAAGCATTGTCTATGCTGTTGAGTTTGGTAATGGTGTCGCTGATGTAGGTGCTGACCTCGGGGTACCCCTCGGCAAAGCCAGGTTGCTTGCTCAGCCACACAAGGTAGCGCACAAAGTCCGCATCACGTTTGTAGAGCGGGTTGTAATCTCCGTCAAAGGGACGGTCGTTATTGCCATCAAACAGTATTTGGTTTGTCACGTATCCCAGGTCATTGGCCGGTGTGAAGAATAGTGTACACGGGCTGGTGGCGCCAATCACGTGGCCGGGTAACGCACTCGTGCCCGGTGCACCAGGTCCGGTGTATTGCAGTATGAAGATGCTCTTCATGTTGTGCAGATTGTACACATTGCCATTGGCCGCATCTGATTGTATGTAAAGCTCCAGTGTCTTGCCCAACAAGCGCAATTGCTTGTCTGTCGAGGCTTTGAGATTTTGTATCTCGCCCACGTTCCACTCGGTAATCTTTACCAGATTGCCGTACTTGTTGATATTGAAAAATATTTCGCCCACATCGAGCGCGTCCGACACCATGCGGTGATATATGGTTTTACCGTCAAAGTCGTGTGTGTCATTGACATATTTGAAGCTTTGCTTCACAAGGTCAAGACGCGCAAATGGACTTGGTATGGAGGTTATCTCTGATTGTGCGCAGTTGCCTTGGGGGTCGGTGATGGTTTCAACAGCTTTTTGCGAAATCACTGTGCTTTGTCCCCAACCATTTATATTGTTTGTGGCACCCGATGCAGTGCCATCATGAAGTCTGAGTACTTTCATAGCAGGTTGTGTCAGATTTTGAGTTTTTCTTCAATAAGGTTGCTGGTCACTAACGAGAACAGATTGAGCCAATATGCTGCAGGTGTCTTTAGTGACTCTGGCAATTTGCCGAAGTCCTTCTTTTTCTTAAAGCTGTCAAGCTTGTTGTTGAACAATTTGAAGTTGTCGTCCATGATGTATGACAGTACCTTGATCTTTTTAGGTTCTTTGTCGCTTACAATGGCAAATACGTCTTTCTCGCCCGTAGTCAGTTTGAACGGGCCGAACTGACGCTTGTTGTTTGCCATGTCGTTCAGCCATTGTTTGTAGGCGGTGGTAAAGCTCGTCAAATGTTCCCAAAAGCCTTTCTCTTCAAGCACAGTGCGCGAAAAAATGGGTTCGTGCGTACTGGCCCAAGCCAGTTTCCATGATTGGTCGAGAGCCTGTGTAAAGTAGTTGTGCGCCAGCAGCAGTTTGGCCATAGGTTTGCGCACGAGCGCAACGCTTTGTTCGGAAAGGTTGCTGAAGTTGAATTCCTGCTTGTCCTCCTTAATGCCGTATTCATGATATACCGTACGGCTATTGGCATTGTGTGTCATGCCGTCACAAGCTTGGTTGGCAAAATCAAATATCGAGAGCGCGGCAACAAATTCCACAAAGTTGGGTTTGTTCTTTTGCTGCGCACCGCCGTCGTGGTTGTCGTAGGTGGGACGTGCATCATCGCCTATGTAGTACATATGATCCAATTCGGCCAAATTGCGCTCGTAATATTTAAGCGCGGCACGCGTCTTTTGTATAAAGGTGCCGCTGTCTATTTGGTCGTCGCGGTTGGGGTCAACATTGTCAAGAATGAAGTAAGGCAATACGCTGATGGCACCGATGGGGGCTTGGGCTATAAGATTGGCGTTTGGCACGTTGGCCGTGTCATTGGCGCGCAGGTTCTTAAGCAAAATAGGAAAACCGCTCGCACCTGTGCCGCCAAATATCGAACTGATAATGAATATGGCATCACCTTCAGCAAAAGAGTTGGCAAACGCTGCAAAGTCATCGCTGCCAATAAATTGGTTCAGCACCACACTGCCAATGTTGGGGTTGCCCTTGAAGCCCACCGACATATCAGCTTCGAGATTTTTCTCGCTGAATAGCATCTTGACAAGGTCGCGGTTGGCATTGTCAAGGCTGCTGAAGTGCATGTAGTCCTTGAACTTTTGTGCCGTGCCGCCGGGTATGTTGAGCGTAAAACCATCGTGGCAACAACTTGACATGCTGGTGGCAAAAAAACCGTCTGGGTCGGCAGCTGATGTATGGTCGGTAAATTGGTAAAGACGTTGGTAGTTTTCCATCAATTGTACGGTCTCGGTTTTGTCGCCTGATGTGCTGTCGGCATCAACCACAATTGGTACAACCTCTGAAAAACTGGGTAGCTTGACGCCTGCGCCAAGCAAAAACGTTAATGAACGTAGCACACGCGAACCTGTGCCGCCTATGCCAAATATGTAAAGCTTTGCCATAATGCTAATGTAAGTAGGTGTTCAAAATAGAATATCATTTCTTGAATGAGCCGCAACTTTGGTTGTCGTCACATCTTAAATGGAACTTTGTAATTGTGTGTGCTGAAAAAGCACAAAACAAATGAGCAAAGCACGAACAGCAATAAGCTAATGAGGCCGCTGGACACTCCTGTGCCAAACAGATCGGCGTAGCTGCAGTCGCTTACTTCATCGCTGCCAGCTTCGTTAAACAGTGTGCAGCATTCGGCAGCTGTGGTCAATGCTACAACTACAAAATTGATGCCGCCAAATATCAACCACCATTTGCGGCCGCTACACCTCACTGTGGGCAATAAATAAAATAACAGTGCTATGAACAGCGTGATGCCAACAGTAGTGCAACCCAGCATAGTATAGCCGTTGCAGTCGTACAGATAGCTGTCCCAGGAATCTCCATAACAGTTTACATAACCGTAAATAGTCGAAAAGAAATCGTTCATGATATAAATGTGTTTGTGTTAAGGGTGGTTTTAATAATTCTGAAATAGGGATTTGTGCACTATCGGAAGTGTTTTTTTGAAAGTTTGTGAGGGAACATAGCAGGCTATGTGATTGGACAAACTTTCAAAAAAACTTGTGATAGCGTGCAAACCGCATTTCAGAATAGCAGAACTCTAAAAACAGAATTTTTTAGAACCACCCTAAAGTAAGCGTTCAAAAGGGTTATTCAATGCAGAGCCTCATTCGGGCATAGCACGCATCAGTGCTTGAAAAGGCTTTTTGCACACCTCGCATCAATGGCAACAGTCCGAACGTTTTTCCCGGTAATGGTGCTGTGCCCTCAGCGTCATTGCACTGCTCGATCCATGCCGGAAACAACTTTTTCAACAAAATATCGCATGATGAGGCGCACAGGTGTTTGCTGTCGTTCGCTGTCAGTGTGATGCAGTGTGTGTAGCCATCTGCTGAGGCATTCAGTGGCGCTACGCTTGTTACCTTGTAGCTACTTGTGCTGGTGGCATAATTGCTGGCGTCACATAAATATTGGTCGGTCAATGGCAGACACGAATAATCTACGTATACCTTAAATGTAAAGTTGCCGCTGCGCTTGTTAGCATGGCAGTCTTTCAGATGGTGTCTTAGGCCATTCTTGCTTTTCTTGCACAGTTTGAAGGTGCCATACTTGGCACTTGTATTTTTCACAACTTCGTACCTCACGGGCGACAGCCCAGCCTCTGTAAATGAATTTATAAAATGTGTATCGCCCTTCATTGCTGAGTGTAACAACAGCGCTATAGCTGAGCGATTGCCTGCCAGCATCACATAATAAGGGCGTTTGCCATGATAGGTTGATTTAGTGTTGCTTACATTCCAGTAGTAGCCAGCGTAGTCCGAAATGCCTTGTAGTATTACGACACAAAAGTGACTGTCTTGTTTGAACCTGCTGCCCATGGTATTGCTGATGTCTTGCTGCTGCATACTAAGGTATTCCTTCACACTCTGAGCATCAGTTGGCGGTGAAAAGATAAAATCAGATGCCAGCAATGCAACTTCTTTCGGACTGTCGCCCAGCACGCGCTCAATCACTTCTGAGATGTCGGAGAAAGCTCTGTTGCCACCTTGTTGCTTAAATGTAGACGGCGTAAGCTTTAATATAAAGTTACGGGCATCGCAGAATTGCCTGTATATGCTGTCGTTCACATAGCTTAGTTTGGGCGCTTTTACGTGCTCATTTGTGAGTAGTGTGTAAATGCCAGTCTTGAATGAAGTGCCACTACTTACGTAACCATCAATGCTTCCAGAGTTTTCAATGTATGCGTTTAGCGAAACATTGGGGCATGCTTTGTCTGGTTGTTCCACTGCTTCGTCTTGGCAAAAGTCTTTTTTGAAGAACGAACATGAATTTAGAGTAAGTAGAAGGGATATTAAACTCGTATAAGTTGTTAGTTTATTCAGAAACATGTAGCAAAGGTTATTTCATATTTAGTGTGGTGGCGCATTAGTGTAGAGCTTTAACCTTGTAGGTTGCGGGTCAGTAACTCTGTTCCGGCTCCGATATTCCTCAATTTGTTAAAACATCTACAGTAATTCTGCGAAATGACTGTCAGGGCGCAAAGATGGCGCTAAAACCATAGATTATTTGCACGCGATGTGAGTTCAATTAAATTTATGCAAATATAGGTATTTAAGAAACACCCCCCCATTTTATACAAATATTAACGCGACAGTATACAAGGTCTATATCGTATGCACAAATTCTTTATTAAGTTGAGAACTAACACAGATAATCCAGGCCTTTTCACATAAACGTAGCTTGTGTAAGGTAAAAGTGCATTTTGTCTACACCCTACACTTTCGTTCGTAATGTATTGAATATCAGCGCAAAAAAGTGTGTAGGTAGTATCAGCACGCTACCTACACTGCCTGCACTATCTACACCCTGTCTGCACTATATGCACTATTACTTCGTCTGCACTCTGCACTATTGTTCGTAATGTTCTGAATATCAGCACAAAAAGTGTGTAGACAGTGTATGCACTTTGTCTGCACTGCCTACACCGTATCTGCCTGCGCTTTTGCCATCGGTTTCACAACCTGCATTGTCAGCACGCATGAGTATGCATTTCCTGTAACGGCAGACAGAAAAATCTATCATGCCAGGCAGAAAATTCTGTCGGAGGTGCCAAACATTTTCTCTCCCTATACCGGAAATCCGCCCTCCCGTAGTTGTGCTTGCGTTTCCGCAACAGCCGCGTGCAGTTTCCGTGTAGATAAAAATTTCATCTGTCTACACACTTAAATGCGTTGATTATCAGATAGAAACACTTCGTTAGTGTAGGATGCACACAATATTGCCTCAAAATGTAGGACGTGCGCGCGTGTGCGTGCGCGCGTGTACGTATATATAGTAACATTCCCCGTGTTCCTCGGCATCTGCTTATTTGCATACCTGCACATCTGCGCATCTGTACATCAGCGAGCACAAAACGAGCAAATTTTCCCGCCCGTCTGCGCACCGGCAAATCAGCACTTTTGCCCGCCAGCGGGCACAAACGGTCATGTCCGCCGCCCGAGAGCGCAAAATTGCGCGATTTT
>ERZ1026886.513-NODE-513-length-19790-cov-5.404763_pt1 | contig 19790 bp, 12 predicted proteins | sample MGYA00380173_ERZ1026886 | MGnify/ENA primary metagenome ERZ1026886 (study PRJEB33269, sample SAMEA4719809) | human gut metagenome | biome: human-associated habitat; feature: organic feature; material: feces | place: Cameroon | collected 2013-10 ... | reverse complement strand
TCTTGCTGTTGTTTCAGGGTAGCCAGTTCGTTTTCGGCAGAAGTGATTCGTTCCGGGAAATTGTTCAGCGAATTATCCAGCCGGATGATGCAGCCAAGAGGGTCTTTGCCCAGTGCTACCGGGTATTTCCGCTGGCCTTTCAAAAGAGCCTGATACTCGCTGTGATAGGTGTCGAAGTGCAGGGACAGTTCAAAGCCACGGTAGCTGCCGATTACTTTTTCCTCACTGTTGGGCAGTTCGGAGCAAGCGAGGAGAAGGCGTTCGCCAGCAGTTTTTTTCTCATCGTAGGTCACGCCCTTGATGATAATACCGCAGAAGCCCTCCTTTTCCTGCGGATGGGCAGCGGCAACTTCTGCATCCGCTTTCACTCCAGCTAGATAGGCGTTCGTTTCCTGAATGTCAGCCGGGAATTTTGTGAGCAGCTTATCTTCCAGACGGAACTTCTGGCTTTGGTGGTCGGCTTTCAGCACTTTCAGTTTCGCCACCTGCACATCCAAATCCATCTTTTCCTTGATGAGCGGATTTCCAGCACACAATGCCTTGATCTCTGCATAAGACAAAGCCTGTTCGTCCACATCATCGCAAGAGCGTACCGGGGATTTTGAAGTCATGATTTGGCTGATGAATCGCTGTTTATTCTCCAAAGTTTGGAACAAGTAGCTGTCAAAAGTTCCCTCTGTGACATAGTTGAACACCTTGACTTCCTTATTCATATTGCCCTGCCGGATAATGCGTCCGTTGCGCTGGGTCATGTCGCTGGGCTTCCAGCCAACATCCAAGTGATGCACCGCCGCAAGCCGCTGTTGGACGTTCGTTCCGGCTCCCATTTTTGCGGTGCTGCCGAGCAGAATCCGCACATCGCCGGAGCGCACTTTGGAGAACAATGCGGCCTTTTTTGCTTCGGTGTCGGCATTGTGGATGAACTCAACTTCACTTTCCGGCACCCCGGCGGCGACCAATTTCTTGCGAATATCATCGTAGACATTAAAGTTGCCATCGTTCTTTGGTGTCGAGAGGTCGCAGAACAGAAGCTGCGTCAGCTTTTGCTCCTTGCCATCCGCCCAGATTTGCAGCACGTTCCGAACACAGGTGTTCAGCTTGCTGTTGGGGTCGTCCGGCAGGATGGGGTTCATCAGGCGAACATCCAGACCAATCTTTCGGCCGTCGTTGGTGACGCACAGCATATTGTCCTCGGACGCATCCACCGCGCCGGAGTGGATTTTCGCAGCGCGTCTGCTCAGCTCCTGCACCATTTCTTTCTGAATCTCGGACGGTTTCGCTACCACGGTTTCAAACTTTGCATCCGGCACAGGCAGATGAAGCTGATCGCTGGTTTTAATGTCGGCAACCTCTTTGAACATCGACATCAGTTCCGGGAGGTTGAAAAACTTCGCAAATCGGGTGCGCGCACGATAGCCCGTACCCTCCGGGGCAAGTTCAATGGCGGTGGTGGTTTCACCAAAAGTAGATGCCCAGCAGTCGAAGTGTGTCAGCCCTTTTTGCTGGAGTGTGCCATATTGCAGATAGCGCATGACCGTGTACAGCTCCGACATGGAGTTGCTCACGGGCGTTCCCGTAGCAAACACCACGCCGCGCCCGCCTGTGATCTCATCCAAGTAGCGGCACTTTCCGAACATATCGCTCGATTTTTGCGCTTCACTTGTAGACAAACCAGCGACATTGCGCATTTTTGTCGTGAGGAAAAGGTTCTTGTAAAAATGGCTCTCATCCACAAAAAGCCTATCCACGCCCAACTGCTCAAAGGTGATAACATCATCCTTTCTCGCATCGGAGCGTAGCTTTTCCAGCTTGGTTTCCAGCGTTTTGCGTGTCTTTTCCATCTGCTTGATGCTGAAATTTTCGCCAGCAGTGGCTTTCAGTTCGTTGATGGCGGCAAGCGTTTCATCAATCTGCTCCTGAATAATGCGTTCTTGACGCTCATAGGACAACGGGATGCGCTCAAACTGTGAATGACCGATGATGACCGCATCGTAGTCCCCAGTCGCAATTCTAGCACAGAATTTTTTGCGGTTGGCGGTTTCAAAGTCCTTTTTTCGAGCCACCAGCAGCTTAGCATTGGGGTATAGGTGCAAAAACTCTGCCGCCCATTGCTCCGTCAGATGATTTGGCACCACAAAAAGACTTTTCTGACACAGCCCCAGCCGTTTGGCTTCCATTGCGGATGCTGCCATCTCAAACGTCTTTCCGGCTCCCACTTCGTGTGCAAGCAACGTATTACCGCCATAAAGCACATGAGCGATGGCGTTACGCTGGTGTTCCCGGAGCGAAATTTCCGGGTTCATACCGACAAAGTGGATGTGGGAACCATCGTATTCGCGCGGTCTGTTGCTGTTGAACAGTTCGTTGTACTGCTTCACCAGTGCAATGCGCCGCTGGGGATCTTGCCAGATCCAGTTGGCGAAAGCATCTTTGATTACCTGCTGTTTCTGCTGCGCCAGCATGGTGTCCGTTTTGTTCAGGACGCGCTTCGGTCTGCCTTCTTCATCTTCAATGGCATCATAGATGCGCACATCTTTCAAGTTGAGCGTATCTTCCAGAATCTTGTAGGCATTGGCGCGGGATGTGCCATAGGTTTCGGTGGAGGTAATGTCGCCTCTGCCCATAGCCGACTTGCCCTCAATGCGCCATTCTGCGGTATAGGGAGAATATCTCACTTTAACTGCATGACGCAGATAGTAGGGAATCTGGAAAGTTTCTGCCATAAACTTTTGGATGATCTCCGGCGCAAGCCATGTTGCACCCAGACGTACATCAATCTCAGATGCTTCAAGGTCTTTCGGCTGCGCCTTTTCCAATGCGGTGACGTTGACTGCAAACTCCGGGTTGGTTTCGGCGGCAAGCTGTGCCATGCGCAGTTTTGCCCGGACATTGCCGGACAAGTATTCATCCGCCATTTGCCAGCCCGCTTCCGGGTCAGTAGGGTCTGTGCCGGGGTCTTTGAAAATTACGCCGGATAGTTCGCTGGTGATTCGCTCATAGTCGCCGGGAGTGCCGAGCAGCTCTGCCATATAGGGCAAATCCACCCGGCCACGCTCTCCGATGGAAATTGCAAGTGCTTCCGTGGGAGTGTCCACGCTGGTGACAGTACGTTCCGGGCGAATGGTGCGTTTGGTGAACATCGCCGCCTTGCTTTTGAGCTGCCCCTGATCGTCCAGATTTTCCAGAGAACACAGCAGATAGTAAGAAGAATCCTGCTCAAATAATCTGCCGTTTTTGCGGTCATTCAGCAAGCCGTATTTTGCAGAGAAGGCATCGTAGGCGGCATTCAGCTTTTCCTGCGTAGCCTGAATGTCGGCATCCGGGTAGTCGTTTAGCTGCTGGTCAATCAACTCGTTGACAATTTGCCGCAGTTCCACCATCCCGGTCACACGGCCTTTGGCGGTGTCGGAAAGCTCCACCTGTGTCATGACGGAATTTTCCCGATAATACACCTCACCATCAATCACCGTGTAAGAGAAATTCTTCACATCTGGGTCAGCCGGGAGAATGTGCCGATCATTTTCAGCATCCGCAATGTCTGGTGTTTCGACCTCGACCTCCGTATACTGTCCCTCAATATGCTGGATAGCTTCTGCAAGCTGGTCTGCCAGCACTGCGCCCTCGATGGGGCGCACGGTGCATTCCTCACGGCCATACTGGGTGCTTTCGGAAGTCAGCTCACCCAGCACCATCTCCGGGTGGTCTACGAAATACTGGTTGATGGCAAAACCATCTTCCGTTTTACCAAGCTGCACCCAGTCCGGCTCATGGTCAATAGGTCGGTCACGTTTTTGGAGGAAGATAATATCGCTGACGACCTCTGTTCCTGCGTTTGCCTTGAACGCGCTGTTCGGCAGCCGGATAGCACCCAGCAGATCAGCACGTTCGGCAATGTGTTTGCGGGCAGAAGAATCCTTGCTGTCCAGTGTGTAGCGGCTGGTGACAAAGGCCACGATGCCGCCCGGACGTACTTGGTCGATAGCCTTGGCGAAGAAATAGTTGTGGATGCTGAAACCTAATTTGTTGTACGCCTTGTCGTTGACTTTATACTGGCCAAAAGGTACGTTACCGACAGTCAGATCGTAAAAGTCATGCCTGTCGGTAGTTTCAAATCCGGCCACTTTAATGCTGGCTTCTGGGTAGAGTTTTTGCGCAATGCGGCCTGTGATGCTGTCCAGTTCCACACCGTACAGGCGGCTATCCTGCATGGTGTCCGGCAGCATACCAAAAAAGTTGCCAACGCCCATGCTCGGCTCCAAAATATTGCCGCTGCGGAAGCCCATGCGCTCCACAGCATCATAGATGGCACGAATCACGGTGGGGCTGGTGTAGTGGGCGTTCAGGACGGAGCCACGGGCGGCGGCGTACTCATCTTCGGAGAGCAGTCCTTTCAGTTCGGCGTACTCTTTTGCCCAGTTGCCCTTGTCCGGGTCAAAGGCATCCGGCAGACCGCCCCAGCCGACATACTGTGATAGAATTTCCTGCTCTTCGATGGTGGCTCCACGGTGTTCCTGCTCCAACTGGAACAGGGTGCGGATAGCTGCAATGTTCCGGGCGTATTTCTGTTTTGCACCGCCCTCGCCCAGATGATCGTCCGTAATGCGGAAATTTCCAGCAGCTTCCGGCACAGGTTCGGCATTCAGGGCTTCGTCTGCGGCGGCTGCATCCGGGAATGTCTGCCATTCGCCGTTGACCTCTACAGAAATAGGCAGCTTGTCCAGTGATTCATCAGACGTAGGCTCATTCCGTCGCAGGCTGTCCTCGAACTGCTGTTTGTTCAACACCTCGTTGCTCCACGAATAGCCCTGCGCACTGGTGTCGATGCGCACATCGGTTTCACCAACATAGCCGACCTTTCCCTCGATGGTTCGGGTAGGCAGTTCAACAACGACATCATCCCCGACCTTATAATCGACTGCTTTTTCGGGAGCGGTGTCAAGAGCTTCGTCTTGCTGTTCGTACAATTCCCGGACAACAGACAGCGGTTCTTCTCGGAAAATTGGCACCCGCATATCGGCCAGTGCCATATCCTGCAAGGAAACTTTGCCCTTGTCAAAATCCACCCTGTCAACCCGAAATTCCCGGCCATCCATATTGATAACGGAGCCGATGGGAAGATATTCCTCTTTGCGCAGGTACTTGGTCTGATGGTGAGTGCCATTCTCGCTTAACCCGGCGAGGTAAACATTATTGCCCGTAGACCACAATTCTTTTGACTTTCTTGCCCATAAGCTAGGAGGAAAGCCTGTAACCTGAACCTCACCCAACGCGGTATCTCTCGTGAACAAAGCACTGTTGATGATTTTTGCAACCTTGGCGGCATCTTCTCCGTAGAACATAAAGTTACCGCCAGCTTCAAAACCAATGAGAGTGTCCGGGTACTGTTCCTTTAACGCAGTGTATTCGGCAGCACTGGCGGCATTCAGCTCAAGGGGGAACTCAATGGTTCTTTTCTCTTTATCCAAAAGATAGCGGTCAGCCTGAATCATCAGGTCAATATACTTTTCGACCTGATTCCAGCGGAGAAGCACTTTCTGATGGTCGGGATAATGTTCAAACGTCAGCCCCTTACTGTCATGATCGAGCCAGCCGCTGCTTCCGTCCAGATAGGTGTGCGAGGAGCCGCCGGGTCCGTATGGGGCATATTCTTTGGCGAGAGCCTTTGCCCGGAGCTTTCGGTCAGGCTGGAGCTGATAAATTTTCCAGATGCGAAGTTTGCTGTTTTCAAAGTTAGAACCTCTCCGCAGCGCGTTTTCGATCTCAGCCTGTGACAAAGAGAAAGCGGAGGGCGATTTTTCGCTCTCCGCTTGGTCGATGGATTCAATTTGTTCAGCTTCGGTGGGAATGTGTGCATCGAAGAAACTTAGCTGTAAATCAGCTCGTTCATCACCAGTTCCTCGGCCTGTGCCTTCAGGCTGTTCATGTGCTGCACCCACTCCATCTGATGCTGCTTCTTGTTCGGAGCCGGGTTCTGCTTCATCAATTCCTGCATGGTCTGCTGCATCCGGCTCTCTGCGGTCTGATCCACTTCCAACAGGTGCGGATGCAGAGTTCCCGACAGGAGCATCGAGTTGTACAGCACCGGGCGATGTTTCATCAGGTAAGTCCTGCGCAGTCTGCCATATTTGCCCAGTGCTTTCTCCTGCCGGGGCAGGGTCAGGTTCGGGAGCTGGTAGTCCCCGATGGTCGAGTAGGTCACGTTCCTGCTGTTCATATTCATACTGGCTCCTTTCTACATTGCGGCGGCGGATTGTCGTCTTTATGGTTCTTTCGATGTTGCGCAGCACATCCCGGCTGCACTCGCTGACTGCGGTGCCCAACGCATACACGGCGGCAGGAGTGGAAAAGGCGAAGATAGCCTGAAAATCGTCCCGGTCAAAATGACCTTCCGGCTCAAAGCCGCAGCGTTCAAGGACAGCATAGGTGATGCTGATTGCAGCGGCAGATTTGAACTGGAACTCCTGTCCGGCTTCATCATACCCCATCAGGAGAGAACCGTCAACGATGTCGAGAATGTCACCGCTGTTATTATCCCAGTAGGAATCCACCAGTCTGCCGCAGATGTCCGCGATTTGCTGGGTGATTCGTTCATGTCGGATACCGTATTCTCTGGCAAGCATTTCCGACACAGGCTGAACCAGATCGGGGCCGAGTTGCCACACCTCCGGGTCACGCGAATTGCGGCGCACCCCGGTGTCCGATACATCGAAAACATAGTGCAGGCGCGGCACACTGCTGGACTGGTCTAACAGGGCGATGCCCTTGGAACCACGCCGGACGTAGCGGTTCATACGGTTGATCCAGATGTCGAAACTGGCACAGGCGGTAGCATCAGGACGCTGGGCGTAGATCATAAGCTGGTCTGCATAGCTGTACTTGTACAGCCGGGATGCAGTGGTCAGGTAGTCCGTCCAGTTTTCCCAATACCGGGTCAGTTCCTTTGCCGTTTGCTGGGCAAGGTTCAGGTATTCTTGCGTTTTGTTTGGCATTGCGTTCCTCCTTCCGATTTCAGGATATAAAAAGAGCGGGCAACCAGTTTAGTGGGTGCCCGCTTCAAAATCATTCTATTGTCGCCAAAATTCTCTTTTTAAGTCTGTCTGCAATTTCCTCTTCGCATTCCCAAAATATGGTGTTTTTTTGCTGAATATCAAAATGGAGTTTTTCGCCCACTTTACAAAGCTGGATTACAGGTTTCCCCAACCCCATTGCGTATCCTTCCTCAAAGTAAGCTCCATTATTTTGATGAGTCAAGTCAACAACAACAAACTTGCTTTCTTTTATGTGCTTTAATATTTCAGGAGTTATAAAATCATTATGCTCTACTTCATCAATAAGAACTGGACGGTATCCAGCATTACGGATGCCTTCTTTAATCGCTTCGCGCGTTTTAATGGTTTCTTCGCCAAACTGCATTGCAACGAGTGCATCTTTTTGAGAGTTCAATTCTACCCTGATGTCATCAAGCCTCTCATAGCCTTTCGGTGTTAGTGTAATTGGGCGTTTTCCATTGGTGTATGTTGTCTCGCTTTCGATATAGCCTTGTTTGACAAGGCAATCAACAATGTAATTCAGCTGATTATTGCAGGAATCGGCGTCAAGTTTATGCCATTCATGACTTTTAGCATATTCAAACTGCTCCACAAAAAAGCACGCATAGGCTTTTGCCGGCTCCAAATAAACAGGAGCTCCCCAATAGTTAGTATGTGATTCAATCCATTGCAAAATGAAATCGATTTTCTCGGAAAACCGTTTAGGATACCAGTTCTCCACATCTTGTGCAGTTAATTGTACTGGATAGCCAATATCCGATAGACAGTTTTCAAATTCCTGTTTTCTTTTTGCGCAGATTTCTTTCGAACACGTTGAAAAATATCGTGGGTCATCATCGGAGTAATGATTATATGCGAAATAAGATGACAGATGATTCATATTAAAACCATCAAAACTAGCAACTAACGGATAGTGTTCAAATCGACCACAATTTGGACATGTATAAACTCGCCGGAGTTCGGATAAATCTTCTACAGCCTGTGCTTTCTCATGACACAGCGGGCATTCTATCATTCTTGCTGAAATGCTCATTATGACCTCCTTAGTTGAACATCCTAATTTTAAGATTATTATACTATTATCTCTTAAAATAACAAGTAATAACTGTATGTTGCTCAATGCTCTCATGCACCTGTTGGGAGCGTATTTCTTGGACGCTAAGTAAAAAGTGGACAACCATATAGTTGTCCACCTGCAAAATCTACTGAGCGTTATTCATCTCTTGTAGCAAACTTTTCTGCCATCTCTAGTAGATGGTCGAAAGTCTGCTTTTCCTCCGGCTGTTCAATCAGCTTTGCAAGCAAGGCACGGAACACATCGGTGCTGTCCTGTCCCAGTGCTACCGCAACCTTGTCGATGCAGTCGTGCAGTGTCTTAACAGCATCATCGGACGGCTTAGATTTTGCAAGCAAATCCGAAAGATAGCTGATGAACGGATAGGTAGAATCATCGTTGAGGATTTCGTTGGTTTCTTTCTCGATCTTCTGGTTTTCTTCAGGAGAAATCTCGCCTTTTTCATTCAGAATCTCACGAGAAGATGTGCGGCCTTTCAGAAAGGTGGCAAAGAGCAGGCGGTCAAGGGGAGAACGCTTGGTGGTATCCATTGGCTGTCCTCGCTTTCTGTTTTGAATCTTAATCGATAAAGTAACATTAGTATAACATGAATCCGATAGTGCTATCAAGACCATAGCTTTGAGGGTTTACTTCTCACGTACGCGTCCAACAGAAAAGGCAATTAGGTCAACCCACGCAACCATAGAGGTGCATCGGAGGAATCTTCAAATTTTGGATAGTGCACAATATTGTTTTGCTTAATAATATCCTCACGAATAGAATTGGAGGTTGGATTATTGAAGCTAAAACATTCATATTGTGCAGGAGATAGATTAAGAAGATGTACTATACGCCTAATAGAAGGAATGGCTTCACTTTTATCGAGATATGAAAATTTCCATTTTGCAGAAGGATAGCGTTTACGGATGCTAAGAAAATATGGGTCATCAACCTCACCAAACGATAGTCCATAGGTGCAAACATAATCAGGGGCACCCTTATCACTCAAAAAATTGCTCAAGCGAATCAAACCCAAATCAACAGGTTTTTTTAGCTTCTCCAAGATGTCCCTCTCGAAGGAGTATTCAGAAATTCGATTGCGTGTGATTTGAGAGTATTCTCCATACGGTATGTTACGCTGTTGCTCTATCTTCTTACTTAGCCAATTTATCTCTTCCTCATTTCCGTGACCAATAATTAAATCATCATCATCTAAGCCCGATGAAGCACCGTGAATATGAAGAATACGTTCCGATTCTACGCAGTATATAGTTTCGAGCGTATGTGTATAGTTAAAGGAAACAAAAAAATCTTCGTTTGGAAAAGACAACATACTTCCATTGAGATGAGATTTAATCCATTGAAAATTTTCAGCAGTGTCAATGGATGCAATCCATTCACTCAATTTCCTTTTAAGAGCACTTGTCTTATCCGGTTTTGAAACATCCAAAGTTACAGCTTCAGGTGTTTCCAAACCCAAGTCATCAGGGAGAGTATTTTCTGCCCATGTTGCAGAAAGCATTCCTAATTTGTTTTCAAAATCCCTCCAAAAATATTTGTATGGGATACAATAACCAAGAAAATTGGTATGGTCATCCGTTAACCCTAGTGGAAAGTCATACATCTCTGCTAGCTCCGTATATAGACTTTCATCAGTAGCTAACATATAGCAAGCGAAATCATAATAGTTGGTTGGAAGTCCATGGTATAAGTCAAAACCGTTCCCAATGATATTCAGAGTAGACATCTATACGTCCTCCTTTATCTTATATAATAAGCGTATCACATACTTGAAAGCAACGCAAGTAAAATAGCCATATTGGAATGTACGCCGCCCACAGGCGGCAAAAATCAGTTGAGCGGAAATTCGACTTCTGCGAAATCGGCATCCGACATGAGTTTCAGCTTTTCGATAACGCCCTCGGACAATTCCTGCAGTGCCGTTTCATCCGGCATCAGATAGCACTGCATTAACCGCAGCTCCTGCATCAATCCCAGCCGAGTGCCGGGATTGTAGAGCATCATCAGCATCAGCTCCTCACCATCAAAGTTCATGTGTATCCCTCACTTTCCTACACCCGGCAGGGTTGCACTCCGGGGCATCACACTTTTCCTTGGCACCAGCCAGCGAAGCCAGCTTTTCCAATGTTGAAGGGCGGCTGTTCAGCCCCATTTCTTCGGCTTCGGCGGCTCTGTCCACGATAAAATCATAGTCTTGTATCAGCCGCCGACCTTTTTCCATGTGGTGCGCTTCCAGAACTTGCTCACGAACTTCCTGAATCGTCAGTTCGGGTGCATCAATCTGACCGCCATCCATCACGGAGAAGTCTCTGTGATAAAGGGTGTAATCCCAGCCATCATCACAGGACTGGATAGCAATATAACCTTTGCCGCCTAGTTCCCATGCACCTTGTTCATCCTGTGTCTGGATTTCCGGGTAGAAGTCTGCATTGTTACGCCCCATAGCCTCCGCAAACTGGCAGATGTGGAATACGTTACCCAGCCCGCCCATATCGAAGTGGTAATCATCCAAATACTCCAGCCGTGCCGTAAAGCTGCGGCCATCCGGGTAGTCCACCTGAATCACACCGCCATCGGGAACTCGGTAGAGATCATCATAATAGCTGTTGATGAGCCGAATATCGGGCGGTATTGTTTCAGGTTCCCAGATGCGCCGCTTGCCGATGCCTGCATGTGGGATAGTTTCAAGGATTTTTACGCTTTCCTGCTGAATGACCTTGCGGTCATCATCAGAAAGCTCAAACAGATACCAGTTCCGAGCAGCGGCCAGCATATTCCTACCATCAGGCGGCAGATTCTGTTCGGAAATCTGCCCGCTTTCCAGCAGTTCACCCGTCACCTTATTGTAGGTGGCGAAGCCGACACCCATGTTGTTTTCCCGGAGATGCAGATAGCGTTCATCGTTGATAAGAAAGACCGCTTCTTTTTTCTGATCCATCAACAGCCACCCTCAAATTCCAGTGTGAACTTGCAACGACCGTCACTTTCCGTACCCAGCAGCACGGTGGCGTTGTAGACCTTGCCTTTGGCACTCTTGCAGTCCTTCAGGCGGACGCGGCCATCCCGCAGCAGCTTGTCGGCCACATGAGCGTCCATCCGCTTGCCCAAACGCTTAAAGAAAGCATTGTCTTTCCACAGCACAAAGCGGCATTCCTTGTTCTCGCAGAAATAGCCCTTTTCGCGCTCCACAACAGACTTGCCACAGTTCGGGCAGACACCGATCACTTTATTTTTCATAAGCGCACTCGCTCCTTTCACGGCCTCGGTGGTGTGTACCAGCGAGGAGATCATATCATTGATTTCAGTCATAAATGTTTCAGGCCCCATCTCGCCGCGCTCGATGTGCAGCAACTTTGCTTCCCAGTCTGCGGTCATGTCCGCAGACTGAATCTGTTCGGGCATCACCGTGATAAGGGCTTTTCCCTTATCAGTAGGCAGTAGCATCTTGGTTTTCTTGTCGCCCTTGCGCTCCAGAAAGCCTTTCTGCACCAGCTTTTCGATGATGGCGGCTCTGGTGGCCGGAGTTCCGATGCCCTGACGTTCTGCATCCTCCGGCATACTGTCTGCGCTTGCAGTTTCCATGGAATGCAGGAGTGTATCTTCGGTGAAATGCTTCGGCGGCGAAGTCTGCCCCTCTTTCAGTTCAGCACCAGCAATACCGCACTCGCTTTCTTCCACGGGCGGCAGGGCGGTGAACTCTTTTTTGCGGTTCAGAATATCGGCCAGCACTTTACGCTCCACAGCTTTCCAGCCCTCTTCCAGAATTTCCTTGCCCTTGGCAGTAAACTCTTCGCCTGCACATTCCGTGGTGAGCAGCGTTTCCAGATACCGGAAAGGCTTGCTGACCGCCATCAGGGTTCGGGCGATAATCAGCTTCAAAATGTTCCGCTCACCTTTGGGCAGTGCATCCAAATCGGTTTGCAGCATACTACGGGTAGGAAGGATGGCGTGGTGGTCAGTGACTTTCTCTCGGTTGACTGTACGCCGCGTCCGGGGAGCTGCATCGTCCATATCTTCGGGCGTGATACCGAGAAAGTGTTCCATTTCCTCGGCAAGTTCTTCCAGCATTTCTTCATCCTCGTCTGCGATATAGCAGCTATCGGTGCGTGGGTAGGTGGTGAGCTTTTTCTCATAAAGGCTCTGCGCATACTTCAGTGTTTGATGCGCACTGTACCCCAGCAGACGGTTTGCATCACGCTGGAGCGTGGTGAGGTCATAGAGAGGTGGTGGATTTTCTGATTTTTCCTTGCGCGTGATTTTTTGAATCGTGGACACCATCTCCTTTCTGCACTCCGCAAGGAGCTTTTCTGCTGCATCTTTTTCCGAAATACGGCGGCTGGATGCCACAAAACCGCTCGTCAGTTCCAGAGCCACCGTGTAGAACTTTTCCGGCACAAAAGCGGCAATGGAGGCTTCTCGTTCCACTGTCATGGCAAGTGTCGGGGTCATAACACGCCCGACTGCCAAAGGCCGACCATACAGGCAGGAAAAAAGCCGGGAACAGTTGATGCCGACCATCCAATCGGCACGTTCCCGGCAGAGTGCAGCCTGATACAGTGCATCATATTCTTTTGATGGTTTCAGATTTGCAAAGCCCTCCCGGATGGCATTGTCCTCCATGCTGGACAGCCACAGCCGGGAAACGGGCTTCCTGCACCCGGCCTGTTCGTAGACAAGCCGAAAGATCAGCTCTCCCTCGCGGCCTGCGTCACAACTGTTTACCACGGTCTCAACGTCTGCCCGGTGCAGGAGCTTTTTCAGAACAGAAAACTGCTTTTTTGTGCTGGCAGACACCAGATACTGCCATTCTTCCGGCAGGATGGGCAAATCGGCAATGTTCCACTTTACATACTGCTCACCGTAGGCACTGGGTGGTGCAAGTTCCACTAGATGCCCGACACACCAGCTTATGAGATAGCCGCTGCCCTCAAGGTAGCCATCCTGCCGCCCATGCACACCTAAGACTTTGGCATAAGACATGGCAACGGATGGCTTTTCGGTCACGATCAATTTTGCGATAAGAAATCCCTCCAATCTATTTCTGATTATGGTATGTAGGCGGCAACCGCCGCCTTAAAATCAGATAGGAGTTATATCCTGTTCCTCGGAAGTATCCTCATCGTCCGAATCATCCTCCGGGGGAATCTCGAAGTCGCCATTGTCCTCGGTGTAGTCTGCGTCCGGGTCAACAGCTTCTTTTTCAGCCTGTTTTTTCTGCTTCTGCTGGATGAAGAAATAGAAACCGCCGCCCGCTACCAGCGCGATCAGTGCCACGACACCGAGAAACGCCGCAGCATATTTTGTCACCTTGTTTTCTTTTGGAGCGTCTGCCGCTTTTTCCGCTTCCTCTGCGGCTTTCTTTGCTTCTTCCTCGGCTTTCAGCTTGTCCAGTTCAGCCTGCTTCGCCGCTTCTTTTTCAGCATTGTAGGCTTCTGCATCTTCTTCCTCCATCAGGGTCAAAAGGTCGGCTTCATCCACCAAATTCATGAAGTGAACGGTCTGCTGTCCTTTGGCATTGCGGTCGATTACCAGATAGAAGGTGGCACCCGACTTGCTCACCATCGTAATGAACTGCTGGCCGGAGCCGTCCGAATAATTGGTGTAGTAATCGTCCACCAGTGTCAGATTGCCTTCCGGGGTCAATGCGCCCGTTTCCTCATCCGTAATAGTGACAGCATCTTCTTCCTCCACGATTTCCGGCAGGACAGGTTCTTCCACCGGGGTGGTATCGCCCTCATAGGCGAAAGCAGGAGCTGCCATGCCGATGCACAGCACCGCCGATACCAGCAGTGCGCCGAATTTCTTAATCTTCATCATTGACATCTTCCTCCTTGTCAAAAGTTGCACCCACAGCGGCCAGCGCAGCCGGGTTCGGGGTGGTGTTGACCGACTGCCGCAGCAGGGCGGCAAGCTGTTCCGGGCTGACCTTTGCACTGCGCACCATTTCGTTCACCTCGGCGGCCTCGGCTTCCTGAATCCGCCGCTCCAGAATCTCAATGCGGTTGTTCAGCTTGATGCGCCGCTCTTTCTCTTTTTCGAGCATCGCCCGCAGTTTTTCCAGTTTTTCGCTCATAATAGAACCCTCCAATCATTTTGAAAGCCGTCCGAATCCGGCAAGATATTGTTGCCAGTAGGACGAGTGGATGTCAGCATATTTGATGGGGTCTCCGGCACTGACCATCATGCCATTACCGAGATAGATTCCGCAATGGCTCATCCCCGGCGTATCATACGTTCCTTTGAAGAAAACCAAGTCACCGGGCTTTGCTTCGGCTTCAGAAATATGCTGGCTCTTCTGCCACAATCCGTTGGCAGTAGTGCGCCCAACATCATAGCCGTTCTGGTTGTAGACCCAGCAAACGTAGCCGGAACAGTCAAAGCCAGTTTCGGGGGAACTACCGCCCCAAACGTAGGGAGTGCCAACGTATTTCTTGGCTTCCTCATAGATGGCTGCAAATTCACTGTCAGTCAGGGCCTCCGCAGGAACCTGATAGTCGATGCCGGGTGCGCCGGAGCCATCCGAGCCACCGGGCGGCAGACCGCCGTTGAACAGGTAAGGCCGACCGCCCAGTGTGTCCTGAAAAATCTCGTACCGTTTCCACTGATCTTCGGTCAGCTCTTCCCGGATAACAACTTCCAGACCCTTGTTTTCCAGTTTGGTGTGGAAAATCTTGTACTCATACGGCACCTGTGTAGGAACCGGGATGCCCGCAGGACTAATGACCCATACGGTCTTGTACCGAATCTGCACTTCTACCCATGTGGTGAGCTTGTACTGCTTTTTGAAGATTTCCTTCAATTTGCCCTGCACTTCCGACCGGGTATAATCGTCATACAGAGTAGTCAGAAAGGAAGTGAGCTGCCACGGGTCATGCTCGATGGGATCAAGATGGTACTGGTACTCGTTGTAGCCCGGATGGTCTTGCGGAGTGCGCTTGATTTTTTTGTCCAGTTCCTTTTCCAGCTTCTTGTAGTCCTGTTCTGCACCGCGAATGTCCCTGTCCTCGGCAGAATAAATCGTCTGCCCGGATACTTGGGTACTGCCCGAAAAGAGGATGCCGCAGGAGGAAAAGCCAGACATCACCATCAGGATGAGCAAAACAAAAACGCCCACGATTACAAGAACGTGCGCGTTACTCTTTGCGGCGGTCATAAGGCTGTTTACTGCCGAACCGACCACAGATTTTCCCTTGTCCACTACTTGTTCTACACCAGACCGTGCGGCAGATGCACCGCCGGATACAGCTTTTTTGCTTCCAACGGTCTGTGCCGCTGTGCCACCAGACCGGGCTGCGGCATAGTAGCTCTGTCGAATGTCATGTTTCTGCCGCCATCGGGAGAGCCAATTGGAACCACCCTCACGGGTACCGATGCCGGAATCTCCTGCATTTTGTGATGCAGTTGGTTCTTGCGCAGAAGATTTTGCGGTTTTGGAGTTTTTCTTGCCCTGCACCTTGGCTTTCTTTTTCAGTTTCCGGGCATAGCGGCTCTTGGAAATATCGCGGACATTTCCAGCGGCCTTTTCACCCTCGCTCAACGCCTGCACACCGACATTATCTTCCTCATACTGGTCGATTTCCCGATGCACCGCAGTCCGGGCGGCATTGGCAGCGTACATCTCGCGCTTTTGCGCTTTGCTCAAACGGCTCAGTTCGTCCGGGGTCAGTTCTGCCTTGCCAAATCGCAAATGCCGGTTTTTTTCTGCGGCCTTGTCCGCATCGAGTTTCAGCTTCTTCTTTTTGGGCGTGGACTGCTCGACCCTCGCTTTCTTCGGGGGAGAGCGTGTCTTTTTGGCTGACGTTTCCTCTTTGAAGTTCAGCTTCGGATTGCTCATTCCTTTTTGCCCTCCGAAACCTCACCCAGCTTCGTGGTCATGATGCGATACAGTTCCAAATCGGTGGGGAATCTGTCCACGAACGGGAGAATAACATTGCCGAAGAAAAGCAGTCCTTCACCTTCACCGGAGTGCGTCACATAGGAAAGCTGATGGGGCGAGATGTTGAGCTGCTTTGCGAGGATTTGACGGTCGCCAGCGGCCTGATTCAGCATGATGATCATGTCGCTGTTCTCGAAAATATTCTCGACCTCACGCGAAGAAAGCAGGTCTTTGACGTTCTGCGTCAATCCAGTCGGCACTCCGCCCCATTTTCTGAACCGCTTCCAAATCTCCACAGAATAGGCCGCAGTCTGCTCCTCTTTTAAGAGGAGGTGCATCTCGTCCATATAATATCGGGTGGACTTTCCGCTACTACGATTGGCAGTAACACGTCCCCAGACCTGATCCTGCACGATGAGCATACCGAGCTTCTTCATCTGCTTGCCCAGTTCTTTAATGTCATAACAGACGATTCTGTTGTTGACGTTCACGTTGGTGCGGTGGTTGAACAGATTCAGACTGCCCTTGACGTAGATTTCCAGAGCGGTAGCAACATGATGAGCTTCTTTCTCGTCCTGCTGGAGCAGGGCGTTGTACAAGTCCTCCAGAATCGGCATATTCTCCGGGCAGGGGTCAGCAAAATATTTCCGATAAATCAGATGCACACAGCGGTCAATGACCGTTTTTTCCACCGGGAGCAGACCTTCCTTGCCGCCGACCACTAGTTCGCACAGGGAAAGAATAAAGTCCGCTTTCAGGGACAGCGGATTATCCTCTTCCGAATAGTTGGCGTTAATGTCCATCGGGTTGATGAACTGGGTGCTGTTGGGCGAGATTTTGATGACCTGACCTTTCAGGCGGTTCACCAGTGGGGAGTATTCGCCTTCGGGATCATTGATGATAATATCATCATCGGTCACGAGAAATGCGTTGGTGATTTCACGCTTTGCCGAGAAACTTTTGCCAGAGCCGGGAGTGCCGAGGATAAGGCCATTCGGATTTTTCAGCTTCTTTCTGTCCACCATAATCAAATTGTTGGAGAGAGTATTCAAACCGTAGTACAGAGATTCTTTGCCGGACTGGTAAAGCTCCTGTGTGGTGAATGGAATGAAAATGGCCGTACTGCTGGTAGTAAGGCCGCGCTGAATCTCAATCTGATTATCGGCCAGCGGCAGAGAGGACATAAGCCCCTGTTCCTGCTGGTAATCCAAGCGGCACAGATTGCAGTTGTGCTTCTGTGCGATGGAGCTTGCCTGAAAGACATTGTTTTCCAGTTCCTGTTCGGTACGCCCGGTGTTCAGCACGAGGAATGTCACCAAAAACATTCGCTCGTTCTGGCTCTGCAATTCTTTCAGCAGGGCTTTGGCATCACGGCCATAGGTCGCCAAATCGGACGGAATGATGTCAATATCATACCCGGCGCGGATTGCTTTCTTCTGCTCCTCAATCTTGCTTCTATCAAGTTCAGTAATCGTGCGCTTGACCGTTTTAATGGCGCGGTTCTGGTCAACGCTCTGAATGTGCATGGTGACAATCTGGCTGGAATCCATATCCAAAAAATCTTTCAGAAGCTGGTCGCTGATGTCGGAGGCCGTGATGCTCAGAAAACTGGCGGCACAGTAGATTCCGCCCATTTGGAACGTCCGGGAATTTTTGAAGGCGAAAGCAGTCGGTGCAATGGCATCTTTCACCGAAAGGCCGCTTTTCACGAGATCATTCCATTCAAAACGGAACTTCGATTCACCGTCCATGTGGAACATATCGTGCATGAGCTTGAGCCGTTCCGTACCATTCAGCGGCTTGGCCTGAACACCCAAACGGTGGAAGTTGTTGAGCAGATCGTTCTGCACATGGTCGAGCCGTGTTTTCACCTGACGCATACTCTCGCCCTCAACGCCAAAGGTGATGAACTTGGTCTTTGTCAGACCATTGTTGCCCTTGGCAAGCTGCTGGCGCAGCATCTGCGAGTATTCGGCCCGCACATCATCGAAACCGTCTTTCTGGAATGGAATGCGGATGCTTTTCTCGAATTCTGAACTGTCCGTTGCCATGTTCACAAAGGACAGCTCAAACTTGATGGAGCTGTCGAAGAAGTTGAGGAACGAACACCATTCCTCGAAAATCGCGTTTTTGTCCTCTTGTTGTGCCAGCTGATAGTTAATATCCTGATAGGCAATCGTCCGGGTGTAGTAGTTCGCCCTCACCCGGCAGGTTCCATCCTCAAACATCCGCTGCATGGGAATGGACTGCTGTGCCGTGTGAGGAATAGCGGGTTTCGGCGGCGTTTTCTTGCCGCCTTTATCGGTCTTTTTCCAAAACGGAATCATGGTTCATGCCTCCTTTCATGAGCAGCGCATAGTAATTTTCGGTCTTATAAGGCCGGATTTTCGGGCGCAAGAATCGCGCCCGGACATAATTTGACAGCAGCTTTTCCAGCGGCTGACCATTTTTCTCGTACATACCGAGAAAGAAAGCCGGGAGCATAACTGCCATCATGCCAAGGGTAGCGGCAGAGTTGCCGCCGGAATCCTGGAGCAAAAAGAAAAGCGGCACTCCAATCAGTGCCGCCGTTCCGAAGCAGATGAGCTGCCGCTTTGTCAGGTTGAAAGCCACTTTTGACTTCACCTTGGTCAAATCGCGAGGAACAGAAATATACGCAGCCAATAAAGCACCCCCTTTAATGCGCTCCGAGAACAGATTTCGTCACGGAGCTGGTTTTGAACAGACTGAAACAGAGCAGGACGGTGTAGCCGACAATGCCCCAGATCGAATTGATGGCATCGCCGGAAATCGCCACATTCTGAATCAACACGGCATAGATGGCCACGCAGATGAGGATGAGAAAGCCCTGAAATCCCAGCGCAAACAAGCATTTCAGATAGTTCTGTCCCATGTGGCTCTGTTCATGGTTGCCCCATGTTGCCATGGGAATCGGCGCAAGGCTCACCATACAGTAGATCTCAATCATGCGTCCGTACACAATGACGAAAATCACGATTGAGAGGATTCTCATGGTGATGCCGATGAAGAAGCTCTGCAAAAAAAGCCCGAAGAGTGGACCGACATCCATTTGCATCAGACTGGCTTCCAGCATCGACAGGCCGATTTCATTGACGCGAGTATTGCCCGCAATAATGCCGCTGGAATCGGACACGACTTTCTGCGTCAGGTCAAAGACTGCCATCACAATATCGAACGTGTTGGAGATGAACCATACTGAAACAGCGGTCTTGAAAATCCAGCGCATAATAAGTGCTGGCTCAAACTGCGCCATGTTGTTATGCTGGGTTATCATTTCAATCAGTTCGTAACAGGCGATAAATGTGAGGATAATGCCCGCAATCGGCAGAACCACGTTCCGGGAGAGCGATTCGATCATCGCAAAAACGCGTGGTTCAAAGGCCGATGGCCGTGTGCCGACCTGTTGCGCAATGTCACCGACCTGCTCATTTACGGCATCGAACAGCCCGGACAGGTTTGACATGATGCCAGCCGTCAGGATACCCTTTATCCAATCGGCTATGGCTTTGAGAACGGTTTCCATTCAGCAGTCACCGTCCTTTAGGTGAAGTGGTTGATAAGGGTCTTGAGAAGGTTCAGAACAAAAATAATGTGGGTCAGAAGCTGCATAATAGCACCGCCTTTCGTTGATGGGTGGATAGTCTTGCAGCAATTCACTTCCTATTATAATAAGGGCTGTTATCCACAGCAGAGATGGAGCGATTGCGTATGTACAGGCGGGAAACCCCGCCTGCGGCTCTTAGCCGAACAGACCAGACAGCAGAGGAAT
>ERZ1026886.511-NODE-511-length-19807-cov-32.077359_pt1 | contig 19807 bp, 17 predicted proteins | sample MGYA00380173_ERZ1026886 | MGnify/ENA primary metagenome ERZ1026886 (study PRJEB33269, sample SAMEA4719809) | human gut metagenome | biome: human-associated habitat; feature: organic feature; material: feces | place: Cameroon | collected 2013-10 ... | reverse complement strand
TGCCCACCTCCCTATTAAGCCCATCATGCCCCCCATCCCCCCTTACTTACCATCCCATCAACTACCACCCCGTCCCCAGGTTAAATAACCCAAAAACACCACAAAAACCCCGCGCCACGCCCCCCACCTCCCAAAAAATACCGATATTTGCCCACAACAACCCCCTAAAACACACAACACAATCATGAAACGCACACTACTCACCCTCATCATAGCCATCATGGCACTCACCGCACGCGCCATCAGCTACGACGACGCGCGCCAGCAAGCATGGTTCATCACCGACAAAATGGCCTACGAGCTCAACCTCACCCCCGAGCAGTACGACCGCGCCTACCAAATCAACCTCGACTACCTCATGAGCCTCAACGGCCCCACCGACATCACAGGCGCCTACTGGCAATACCGCGACATCGACCTCCGCTGCATACTCTTCGACTGGCAGTACAACCTACTCAGCACACTCGACTACTTCTACCGTCCCGTGCGCTGGTACGCCACACGCTGGTACTACCCCGTCTACGACCACTACCGCATAGGCTATTACTACTACACACGCCCCAACATCTACATCAGCTACCACGGCTGCACATGGCACCGCCGCCGTCCCGACCGCCCAAGCCCCTACGCCTCATGGCGTCCCAGACGCGGTGCCGGCATGCACGGATACGGCCCCGCCACACCACCGCCACCCACACACTACAACCACCCAGGCCACCACAACCGACCCGACAACAACTACAACTGGCCCTACAACAACGGCCACCCCGACCGTCCCTACAATAACAACAACGGCAATTACGGCCACCCCGGCCGCCCCTACAATAACAACAACGGCAATTACGGCCACCCCGACCGACCCAACAATAACAACAACGGCAACTACGGCCACCCCGACCGCCCCAACAATAACAACAGCGGCAACTACGGCCGACCAGGCCGTCCCAACAACAATAACAACAACTCAGGAGCCCGTCCAGCCTTCCGCGACACCTACATCAACTACCGACAGACAGGCCACGACACCCCCCAGCGAGGCACAGGCCGCCCCACCAGCACCCGTAGCGGACGAGGTTTCGGACAAAGATAACACCACACATTATATAATAGCATAGCTTGGCAGCCGCTAACGCGGCAAACATAAGAACATAAGAACATAAGGGCTGACGCCGTAGTATTACATATAGTAACCGCTACGGCGTCAGCCCTTATGTTTCTTGAGGCCACCCGGACGCAGTCCGTGGCCGTCAGCCGCGCAGCGGCCTTATGTGTTTCTTATGTAGACTTATGTTCTTATGTTCGCGCGGTAAGCGCTTCAACAGCCGCGCAGCGGCCTTATGTCCTTATGTCCTTCTGTTCTTCTGTTTCCCGCGTTAGCGGCCACCAAACCCCACCACCACACCCCCCCGCCACACATTTTCCCTCCGACACACACCACAAAAAAAAACTAATACGTAACTTTGCACCCACATAGATAAAAGGTATTAGTAAAATGCAAGACATTCGTAACATTGCCATCATTGCCCACGTAGACCACGGTAAAACCACACTCGTAGACAAGATGCTACTCGCCGGACACCTCTTCCGCAAAAACCAAAACGCAGGTGAACTCATTCTCGACAACAACGACCTCGAGCGCGAGCGCGGCATAACAATCCTCTCTAAGAACGTATCAATCAGATACAAAGACGTCAAAATCAACATCATCGACACACCGGGACACTCCGACTTCGGTGGCGAAGTCGAGCGCGTGCTCAACATGGCCGACGGCTGCATACTGCTCGTCGACGCCTTCGAAGGCCCCATGCCACAAACACGATTCGTCTTGCAAAAAGCACTGCAAATCGGCCTCAAACCCATCGTCGTAGTCAACAAAGTCGACAAACCCAACTGCCGCCCCGAAGAAGTCTACGAAATGGTATTCGACCTCATGTGCGACCTCGGAGCCACCGAAGACCAGCTCGACTTCCAAGTCGTATACGGATCAGCCAAAAACGGCTGGATGGGCCCCGACTACAACCAGCCCACCGACAACATCAACTACCTCCTCGACAAAATCATCGAAGTCATACCCGCGCCGCAGCAGCTTGAAGGCACGCCACAGATGCTCATCACATCACTCGACTACTCCAACTACACCGGCCGAATAGCCGTAGGACGCGTACACCGTGGCACCATCGCCGAAGGCATGAAATGCACCATCGCACACCGCGACGGCACACTCGAAAAAACACAAATCAAAGAAGTGCACACCTTCGAAGGCATGGGACGTCAAAAAACCGATGCCGTAAGCTCAGGCGACATCTGCGCAGTAATCGGACTCGAAAACTTCGAAATCGGCGACACCATCTGCGATTTTGAAAACCCCGAGCCGCTACCCACCATCGCCATCGACGAGCCCACCATGTCAATGCTCTTCACCATCAACGACTCACCATTCTTTGGCAAAGAAGGCAAATTCTGCACATCACGACACATTGCCGACCGACTCAACAAAGAGCTTGAAAAGGACCTCGCACTCCGCGTGCGCCCCTCCGAAACCGAAGGCTCATGGATCGTCAGCGGACGTGGCGTACTCCACCTCTCAATCCTCATCGAAACCATGCGACGCGAAGGCTACGAGCTGCAAGTAGGCCAGCCACAGGTTATCTACAAGGAAATTGACGGACAAAAGTGCGAGCCAATCGAAGAGCTCACCATCAACGTGCCCGAAGAGTTCGCATCAAAAATGATCGACATGGTCACACGCCGCAAGGGCGAAATGACCTCCATGCAAAACATGGGCGAGCGCGTCGACATCGAGTTCAACATACCCTCACGCGGCATCATCGGCCTCCGCACCAACGTGCTTACAGCCTCACAAGGCGAAGCCATCATGGCCCACCGTTTCAAAGAGTACCAGCCCTACAAGGGCGAGATACAGCGCCGTTCCAACGGCTCGATGATATCACTCGAAACAGGCACCGCATTTGCCTACGCCATCGACAAGCTGCAAGACCGCGGCCGCTTCTTCATCAACCCACAGGACGAAGTATATGCCGGACAAGTAGTAGGCGAGCACGTCCACGAAAACGACCTCGTGGTCAACGTCACCAAAGCCAAGCAGCTCACCAACATGCGTGCATCTGGTGCCGACGACAAGGCCCGCATCATCCCCCCCGTCGTATTCAGCCTCGAAGAGGCCCTCGAATACATCAAGGAGGACGAATACGTCGAAGTCACACCAAAGTCCATGCGTATGCGCAAAGTCATACTCGACCACCTCGCACGCAAACGTGCCAACCGCGAGTAATAACTACATACACCCACACACAAGGCTGGTGCCTCAGCGTTGCAAGCAGCAACGCCAGGCGCCAGCCTTTGTTTTATTATAGCCCCAACAGGCACTGCACAAAACGCCTAATATGCCTAATATGCCCATCACCCATTATGCCTAATATGCCTATTAAGCCTATTATGCCCATCACCCATTATGCCTAATATGCCCATCATGCCTATTATGCCCATCACCCATTATGCCTAATATGCCCATCATGCCCATTATGCCTATCCCCCATCATGCCTAATATGCCTATTATGCCTATCACCTATCATGCCCATCACGCCTATTATGCCCACCCCCATTACGCCTATTCCTCCTAAAATTCGTATCTTCGCAGCACAAACCAATCCCTCCAACACAACATGAGCACACACCGCACCATCACACTCATCTGCGCCACACTCATCAGCGCAGCAGCCATGGCACAAAGCACCATCAAGTTCGGCTACATCAACGCCGACTCCATACTGCACACCATGCCCGACTACCACAAGGCACAAGCCGACCTCCAACAGCTCACACAGCGCTACAAGGCCGAAACACAATACAACGAGCAAACATTCCAGCGCCAATACACCGAACTGCTACAAGGACAAAGCCAGTTCACACCCAACATACTCGCCAAGCGCCAAGCCGACCTGCAAGCAGCACTCGACCGAAACATCAAGTTCCGGCAACAAGCCGACTCACTCATAGCCGCCACATGGCAACAACTGCTCGCACCCGTGCGCCAACGACTCAACCAAGCCATCAAAGACACCGGACTCGAGCACGGCTACGAATACATCATCGACACCTCAACAGGCGCCTACCCCTTCATACACCCACAAGCCGGACAAGACGCCACACCCTACGTCATCGAAAAACTACAACCCCTACGCGATGAACAACACACCCAACACTAACCCCCACACGCCACTGCCGCCCATCACACCAGGACAGGCACGCATAGGCATCTTCGACAGCGGCTACGGCGGACTCACCATACTGCGGCAAATAAGGCAACTGCTGCCACAGTACGACTACATATACCTCGGCGACAACGCACGCGCACCCTACGGCTCACACTCATTCGACATCATCTACCGATACACCCTGCAAGCCGTACAAGCACTCTTCCAGCAAGGCTGCCAGCTCGTCATACTCGCCTGCAACACCGCATCAGCCAAAGCACTGCGCACCATACAGCAGCGCGACCTCCCCACACTCGACCCCACACGCCGCGTGCTCGGAGTCATACGCCCCACCGTCGAGGCCGTAGGCCCGCTCACACACACACACCACATCGGACTCCTCGCCACACAAGGCACCGTCAACTCCGGCTCCTACACACTCGAGCTGCACAAACTATGCCCCGACATCACTGTCACATCACTCGCATGCCCCATGTGGGTGCCACTCGTCGAAAACTTTGAGTACGACTCGCCAGGCGCCGACTACTTTGTCAAAAAGCGCATCGAAGGCATCATGCGCCTCGACCCCGACATCGACACACTCATTCTCGGCTGCACACACTACCCGCTGCTCATGAACAAAATTGTCAAGTACACCCCACCCGGCGTGCGCATCGTGCCACAGGGCGAGTACGTGGCAGCAGCGCTGCGCCAGTACCTCATGCGACACCCCGAACTCAACACCATGCTCTCACAGCGCGGCACATGCCACTACCTCAGCACCGAGAGCCCCGACAAATTCAACCAAAGCGCCACCATGTTCATGCACGAAAATGTCAGCGCCGAACAAATAGAGCTCTAATCAAGCCCAATAAGCAGCCCAACAAGCCTATTAAGCCTATTAAGCCTAATATGCCTATTGAGCCTAATATGCCTATCAAGCCTAATATGCCTATCAAGCCTATTATGCCTATTATGCCTATTATGCCTATTAAGCCTAATATGCCCATCAAGCCTAATATGCCTATTAAGCCTAATATGCCTATTAAGCCTAATATGCCTATCAAGCCTAATATGCCTATCAAGCCTATTATGCCTATTATGCCTATTATGCCTATTAAGCCTAATATGCCCATCAAGCCTAATATGCCTATTAAGCCTAATATGCCTATTAAGCCTAATATGCCCATTGAGCCTATTATGCCCATCCCCCCCCAATAACCCAATCAACATCCAACTATGAAACTCTGGGAAAAATCAACACAACCACTCGAAGAAATCGACCGCTTCACCGTAGGCCACGACCGCGAACTCGACCTCTACCTCGCACCCTACGACGTACTCGGCTCCATGGCACACGTCACCATGCTCCACAGCATCAACCTCATTGCCGACAACGAACTCCAACCCCTGCTCAACGAACTGCGCCACATCTACCACACCACCCAAAACGGACAGTTCGTCATCGAAGACGGCATTGAAGACGTGCACTCACAAGTAGAACTCATGCTCACACGCAAACTCGGCGACATGGGCAAAAAAATACACTCCGGACGCTCACGCAACGACCAAGTGCTCGTCGACCTCAAACTCTACACACGCCACAAACTCCAACAAGTCATCGAGGCCGTAAAACAACTCTTCGACGAACTGCAAAAGCAGAGCGAACGCTACAAACACATCATCATGCCGGGCTACACCCACCTGCAAGTGGCCATGCCCTCAAGTTTCGGACTATGGCTCGGAGCCTACGCCGAAAGTCTGGCCGACGACATGCTCTACCTCGAAGCCGCATGGCGACTCACCAACCGCAACCCGCTCGGTTCAGCAGCCGGATACGGCTCATCATTCCCCCTCGACAGGCAAATGACCACCACACTGCTCGGCTTCGACTCCATGGACTATAACGTGGTGTACGCACAAATGGGACGCGGCAAAATGGAGCGCAACGTGGCCTACGCACTCGCCTCGGTAGCAGGCACAGTGGCAAAACTCGCTTTCGACGCCTGCATGTTCAACTCACAAAACTTTGGCTTTATCAAGCTACCCGACGAGTGCACCACCGGCTCAAGCATCATGCCACACAAAAAGAACCCCGACGTGTTCGAACTCATACGTGCACGCATGAACCGCCTGCAGGCCCTGCCACAGGAAATGACACTCATCATGAACAATCTGCCCTCGGGCTACTTCCGCGACCTGCAAGAGCTCAAGGAGGCCTTCCTGCCCGCCTTCGACCGCCTCATCGACTGCCTGCACATGACCACCTACATCATCGAGCGCATCAAGGTCAACGAGCACATCACCGACGACCCGCGCTACGACCCCATGTTCTCTGTCGAGGAGGTCAACCGTCTGGCAGCCTCCGGCACCCCCTTCCGCGACGCCTACAAAAAGGTGGGTCTTGAAATCGAAGCCGGAGAGTTCCGCCCCGACAAGCACATTCACCACACCCACGCCGGCAGCATTGGCAACCTGTGCAACGACCGCATAGCCCAGCTCATGAGCAACACGCTCGCTCGCATCGACTTCAGCAAGGTCGACGCCGCCATAGCCGCCCTGCTCAACGAGCCAGCTAAATAACGCCCCCCTACCTGACACAATAGGCATAATAAGCAAGCCACCAAGCAAGCCTGTTATGCCTATTGTCATTAGGCAAGCGCCCATCAAGCCGCCCACGCCTAATATTGCCTAATATGCCACCGCCTAATATTATGCCACCGCCTAATATTATGCCACCGCCTAATATTATGCCTAATATGCCTATCACCTAATATGCCTATTATGCCTAATATGCCTATCGCCTATTATGCCTATTATGCCTAATATGCCTATCGCCTAATATGCCTATTATGCCTATTATGCCCATCGCCTATTATGCCCATTAAGCCCAATATCCCCCATTAAGCCCATCCCCATGCCCAACAACCCCATCACCACCCTCCCCCTCGACCGCCTGGCCCTTCACCTTGCAGCCAACCACGTGCCCAACGCAGCACACATACTCCAGCAAGAAGAAGGCCGCCGCCGCATGGCCAACAAAGTGCCACTCTGGGCACAAACCCCCGGCATAGAGTACCCACCCCGACTCGCCCTCGAGCAATGCTCCGGACAACCCGCAGCACAGTACAAAGCCCGCCTCGTAGAGCAACTCCTGCCCGACCCCGCACAAAGGCAACACCTCGTCGACCTCACCGGCGGACTCGGCGTAGACTTCTCATTCATGGCGCCACACTTTGCACAAGCCACCTACGTAGAGCAGCAACCACAGCTCTGCCAGCTCGCAGCACACAACATGCCACTGCTCGCACTGCCACAAGCACACATCGTCAATGCCGACGCCACACAACACCTCACACAGCTCGCACCCGACAGCGCAAGCCTCATCTTCATCGACCCCGCAAGGCGCTCCGCCACGGGCCGCAAAACCGTGCTCATTGAGGACTGCCAGCCCGACATCATAGCCCTCGCGCCACACATGCTCCAGGCAGCCCCCGTGGTAGTGGTCAAACTCTCCACCATGCTCGACATTGCCGCCGCCGTGCGCGCCCTTGGCTGCGTCAGCCAGGTGCACATCGTGGCCACCGCCGGCGAGTGCAAGGACCTCCTGCTCGTCATCACACGCCAAGCCAAGGCACAGGGCGGCACCAACCCCCTCATCACCGCCGCCAGCCTCCTGCCCGACGGCACAATCGGGGGCTCTCTCACCTTCACCCCGCAAACCGAGGCGGAAGCCACACCGCCCATTGCCGCACAACCGCTGCGCTACATCTACGAGCCGGGACCGGCCATCATGAAGGCGGGTGCTTTCAAAACCACCGCCCTGCACTACCAGCTGCAAAAGTTGCACACCAACACCCACCTTTACACCGCCAGCCACCTCGTGCCCGAGTTCCAGGGCCGCACCTTCGAGCTCCGGGCCACCTATACCTTTGGCAAGGCGCAGCTCAAGGCATTGCGCAGCGTCACCACGCAGGCCAACCTTGCCGTGCGCAATTTTCCCGCCTCTGTCGACTCCCTGCGCAAAAGGCTCAAACTCCGCGACGGCGGCCCTTACTACATCTTTGCCACCACACTGGCCGATGGCACACACGCCCTGCTGCTGTGCGAACGCGTGTGAATTTAATTCCCGACGCGAGACGCGTCGCCCCCATTAGTGCTTGCGTTTTGTGCACCAAACGCTACCTCTAATGGGGGCGACGCGTCTCGCGTCGGGACCAAGCAGAAAAAAAAGAAAAAAGCAAAAAGCACCCACCCCCACCAACAACGGCAGAGCAAAAAACCTTTCGGAGCAAATAATTTTACGGGGTGGCACATGTGTCTTTCAAGCCTCACGCAACGGGGCATCTTGGCATAGGGACAAAAAAAATGGGATACCACTGTATCCCAACCTTGTTAACCTTAAATCTAATACTATGAAAAACACGATGCAAAGATACGGCCTTTTCAGAAAAATGCAAGCCCTCGCACCACAAAAATGCATATATGCAAGAAAGTTTAACAACATCACATAACTTATTGCACACTTCTGTGCATCGTGTGCAGATTTATTGCGTTTTTTCCCCCCACTACACGCCATGCACCATAACCTGCACGCAGCCATGAAAAACCATCAAAGCTGCCACACAACACCATCAAAACAGCAATAAAACAGTAACTGCCCTGCCACCCCAAACCTACAACCCCACCACCCCCACACCACCCCCTCAGCACGAGCCGCGTTTTTCTTAATAAACAATAAAAATCAGCCGCTTTTTAGCCCCAAAAATTAACACCCGTTTAGATAATTACGGGACTTCGAGGCTCAAAAAGCGGGTGCTGATTTTCAACGATTTACGTCCAGAATTTAACATTTCGGATTTTTAGAGTGTCGTATTTTGACACTCAAAAAAGCCCAATTTTACCGATTTGGAAAATTGGAAAAAGCGTATTACATTTGCATCGGTATTAGATACAAAACGCAACCAAATTGTATGTTACTTAGTGTGCTGGGCCGAAAGGCCAAATTGTATATCGGGTAAGCACTTCCTTTTTTCGGAACCCGGCACACAAGTACTCGGGGAGGCGTGACGGCCTCCCCATTTTGGTATACTGCCCCGCAGAGGGGATTAAACAACCCCCAACGAGGGGCATACAAAACCTTACAACATAACCATAAAACCAAATTTTACCATGAACAACGGCTATGTATCCGTGCCGCGCGAATTTTTTGACAGCATTCAATGGCGGCGCAAACGTATTTTTACAGAGAGCGAGGCGTACCTCGACCTGCTACAAATGGCCTACTATGGCTCCGAACCAACTGAAAGAATGGTGGGAGGGGCAAAAGTAGAAATCTGCCACGGACAACTGGCAGCTCAACAAAACTATTTAACCCAAAGGTGGGGCTGGACGCGCTACAAGGTGCGCCGCTTCTTTACCTTCCTTTGCGCACATCAGTTCGCACATGTTTTCAGCACACCTACTTGCTCCGTAATATCTGTATATCAAGGTGTTACGAGCGATGCTACCAAAAATTTCGACACACCTTTCGACACACCCTTCGCACATAAAACTAATAAGATTACAAAGAAGAAGATTACAAAGAAGAAGATTACAAAGAAGCTTGTAGAGAGTAGTGTGGTGTGTGACACCACGCCCCACGCCCAAGCTGAGGGCGAGGTGGCTGAAGCTGAGGTGAGCCAAGTGGCTGAGGTGGTAGCAGTGCCCGAGGCAGCAACAACCGAGGCAACAACCGAGGCAGCAGCAGTCGAAGCAATCGAAGTGGCAGCAGAGGCCCAACCTGCAACCCGCCGCCGGACACCACCCATGCAGCGGCCCACCGTGTGGGAGGTGGAGAATTTCTGCCGCACACAAGGCCTGCAGTTGGTCGATGCGCAGCGCTTTGTGGACTACTACGAGGCTAACGGCTGGAAGGTGGGACGCAACCCCATGCGCTCATGGCAGGCCGCTGCACGCAACTGGCAACGACGCGAACTGCAATACCAACAACCGGCCGCGATGGCCGCAATCAATCAAACTAACCTTTTTACCGAACCAAACTGTGCCAATAACCATGAACATTCCTATGCAGTGCAACCCGCTCACAACGGGGCCAAACTCCAACAACAACTCCAACAACAACAATCTCAACAACAATCTCAACAACAACTCCAGCAACCTCTGCAACAACTCCAACCTCAGTCCCAGCAACTGCAACCCCAGCCAAGGGTATTCAGTTACCAGTCGCAGCCAAACCTGTGGCAGCGGCAGCAGTGCGCTACAAAGGCAGGCGCTTGCGCTGAAGCTCTCGAGCAGTATGCAGCTCGCCAAATGCGGTATTTCGCCAGCATGGGGACTGAAGAACCCGACTTTTGAGGCGGTGATGCGCAACTACTCGCCCGCCAACTGGGGTGTGGTGGCGCAGTCGGCTCGGCGGGCGTACCTGTGGGTGTGTCCCACGGTGGGGGCTTTGGCGCCGCTCTTCGGGCCACGCTGCCCGGTGATGTGGCTCGACGAGCAGGTGACGCACCTGTTTCTCACATCGCAGAGCCGCGACGCCTCGGCAGCCGCAGCACAAATTGAGGCTTTTGTAGGCTCGTTTGTGGGCACCGTGGCAGAGTTCAAACTGACCGAAGTAATGCTCTTCCTGGCACGCTACAAGGCTGGTGTGTACGGCCGCTCGTTTGCTGCCTTCGATGTGCGCAATGTGGGACAGACGTTTCACCACGAGTTTGTGCAGCAGCGCCGCCAGGAGTTGCAGGCCATCGAGGCGGAGGCCACAGCGGGACGCGATGGCGAGGAGCGCCGGTTGCGTGCTGCCCATGCCGTGTCGCGTGAGGCGTATCTGCGTTTGCAGCGCGACGGGGGCCGTGTGGGGCTCAAGGTGTGGCTCCGGGCGGCAGCCTTGTCGGCGGGCCGTGTGTGTGGTGTGGCGCAGTTGCTTGGCACGCGTGCCGAGGCCATGGTGAGCGCGGCGGGACGTGGCGAGGCGCTGTGTGTGGAGGTAGGTGTGCAGCAGTTGCCGGCGGTGGTGCGTGCCGAGAGCGAGGGGTTGTTCCGCGTGTCGGACTCGTGGGTGTGCCACGCATCAGGCAACAAGTTTCCCGGGCTGCGGAGGGCCTTGCAACCATGACCATGCGCAACTCTACCCTGGTGCGCCGCTCTGAGGCGCGCCGCCTGGCCATGACGTACTATGAGCCTGGCAACTAGGCCCGCAGCATGAAGTATGTATGGCGCCACTTTGCCGAGCCGCAACTGGGCATTGGCTACCGGACTTTTTTGAGGTATATACGGTAGGGGGGGCATAATAGGCATATTGGGCATAATGGGCATAATAGGCATATTGGGCCGCCTATTAGGCATAATAGGCATATTAGGCACAATAGGCACAATAAAAAAGCTAACGCCTTAGCGTTACTATTTGCAACGCTAAGGCGTCAGCCCATTAGCCTGTTAGCAGCCTGTTAGCTTGCCATTAGTCAATAATCAGCATGGCATCGCCAAACGGCCCGAACTTATAGCCATGCTTGAGAGCCTCGTCGTAGGCGTGCATGGTGTAATCGTAGCCACCGAAGGCGGTGGTGAGCATGAGCAGCGTAGAGTAAGGCAAGTGGAAATTGACAAGCATGCTGTCGGCCACGGTGAAATCGTAAGGCGGGAAAATAAACTTGTTGGTCCAGCCCTCATACTCCTTGATGTGGCCGTCGGTGCTGCAAGCTGCCTCAAGGGCACGCTGCACGGTGGTGCCTACGGCAAGCACCTTGCGGCCCTCGTCCTTGGCACGGTTGACAAGCTGGCAGCACGGGGTGTCAACAAACATCTGTTCAGAGTCCATCTTGTGCTTGGTGAGGTCCTCCACATCGGTGTTGCGGAAGTTGCCAAGTCCACAGTGCAGGGTGATGAATGCGCGGTCTATGTCGTTTATCTCCATGCGCTTGAGCATCTCGCGTGAGAAGTGCATACCGGCCGTAGGAGCCGTAACAGCACCCTCGTGCTGTGCAAAGATGCACTGGAAGCGCTCAAGGTCCTCGGGTTCGCTTTCGCGGCCTATAAAGCGTGGTATGGGTGCCTCGCCCAAGGCATAGAGCGAGCGTTTGAACTCGTCGTGGTCGCCATCGTAGAGGAAGCGCAGTGTACGTCCGCGGCTGGTAGTGTTGTCAATGACTTCGGCCACGATAGAGTCGTCGTCGCCAAAGTAGAGCTTGTTGCCTATACGTATTTTGCGTGCGGGGTCGACGAGCACGTCCCACAGGCGCAGCTCCTGGTTGAGTTCGCGCAGCAGGAACACTTCGATGCGTGCACCGGTTTTTTCCTTATTGCCGTAGAGTCGCGCGGGGAACACCTTTGTGTCGTTGAACACGAACACGTCGTGGGGGCTGTAAAAGCTGAGTATGTCTTTGAACATGAGGTGCTCTATGTCGCCAGTGGTGCGGTGGAGCACCATCATGCGGCATTCGTCGCGGTGGGGGGCAGGGTACTGGGCTATGCTCTCCTGCGGGAGCTTGAACTTGAATTGTGAGAGTTTCATATCTTGCTGTTGGTAGTTGCGAGGAGGGGGCTGGGGGGTAGAGCTTCTAGCTTTTCTAGAGTTTCTAGTTTTTCTAGAAATTCTAGATATTCTAGTTTTTCTAGCTTTTCTAGAGCCTCTAGTTTTCCAGAGCCTCCAGCCTATTTATTTCTTCTCTTGTTTCAGGTCGTCGGGCAGTTGGTTGGGGTCGAAGCAGCGGGCGGCGGTGAAGTAGCCCACGCGGGTGCGGCGCAAGGCCGTGAGGTGGGCACCGCTGCCAAGGGCCTGGCCAATGTCGCGCGCCAAGGCGCGAATGTATGTGCCCTTTGAGCACACTATGCGCAAGGTGAGCTGCATGGTGGAGGCATCGAAGCTGACGAGCTCGAGCTCGTGAATGTGCAGGGGTTTGGCCTGCAACTCTACTTGCTGACCCTGACGGGCCATGTCGTAGGCGCGCTTGCCGTTGACCTTGCAGGCCGAGAAGGCGGGGGGCACCTGCATGATGGGGCCGCGGAACTGCTCGAGGGCTTGCACTATGGCCTCACGCGTGATGTGCGCCGTGGGATAGGTTTGGTCCACGGGGTGCTCAAGGTCGTAGCTGGGGGTGGTGGCGCCCAGTTGCAGGGTGGCGGTGTACTCTTTCTCGCCAGCTTGCATCTGCTCTATGAGTTTGGTGGCGCGCCCCACACAGATGACCATGACGCCTGTGGCGAGGGGGTCGAGGGTGCCGGCATGGCCTATCTTGACCTTTTGTCCGCCCAAGGCCCGGGTGAGCGTGCGGCGCACTTGTGCCACGAGCTGGAAGGAGGTTTGGTGCAAGGGTTTGTCGAAGGCCATGATGAGTGGCACAATGCCTCCCGAGGGTGGATTGCCGTCGGGGGTGTTGAAGGCCGCCGGTTGGGCTATGTAGGCTCTTAACTCTGACAAACCGGCCCAGGGCAGGGCTTGACGCTCTGCGGGGGTGAGGGCTTGCAGGGCTGCGTCGGGCAGCAGGTAGTGGGTGGGGAACATGGGGGGAGGGAGAAGTTGAGGAGTTGAGGAGTTGAAAAGTTGAGGAGTTGACCCGTTAACCCACAAGGCTATAAATGAGTGTGGCGGCACCTGCTATGGCACAGTAGTAGGCAAAGTAGATGAGTTTGCCACGGCTGACGAGTGCTATCATCCACTTGCAGGCTGCGCAGCCCGAGATGAAGGCGGCTATGAAACCGGCTATGAGGGGGAGCATGGCGATGTCGCCGCCAATGGATTCGCCCTTCGTCATTTTGATGGCGTCGAGCAGTGCCTCACCCAATATGGGGGGTATGACCATGAGGAATGAGAACTGGGCCATGGTTGCCTTGTTGTTGCCGAGCATGAGGCCGGTGGCAATGGTGGTGCCCGAACGGCTGAGACCGGGGAGCACGGCGAGGGCCTGGCTGATGCCTATGATGAAGGCGTGGAGGGGACTGATGCTCTGGCGCTGGCGCGGACGTGCCAGGTAGCTGAAGGTGAGCAACAGGGCTGTAACGAGGAGGCAGATGCCTACGATGGTGAGGCCCGAACCGAAGATGGCTTCGACTTGATCCTTGAAGAATACGCCGACAATGCCTATGGGCACCATGGAGATGACGATGTTGAGCAAGTACCGCTGGCTGGGATTGAGGCGCTGCAGCCCTGTGCCGGGGCCGAGGGGACTGAATGTGCCGACTATGATTTGTCCTATTTGACGGCCTAACACGACGATGGTGCTGAGCACGGTGGCTACGTGTACGGCTATGGTGAAGGTCATGCTGCTTTCGCCGTCGACGCCGGTGAGGGCTGATGCGATGGCGAGGTGGCCGCTGCTGCTTACGGGCAGGTACTCGGTGAGGCCTTGTATAAGGCCCATGATGATGGCTTGTATGGTGGTCATGCTATCGGGGGTGTGCTATATGAGCGTATGGGGTTATTTGCGTGGTTTGCGCACGATGGCGTATATCATGAAGAGGTAGCCGAAGAGGCATACTGCGGGGGCTAACTTGATGTGGCGCGCATCGAAGATGCTGGCGTCGAAGGTGGTTTCGCCTGAGCCTGTGCCTGACATGAGCACCATGCCGATGATGACTACTGCCATGCCTACGGCAAGGAGTATGAAGTTGGTGCGGCCGAAGGCGAACACTGGCTGCTTGGGAGCCTTGGAGAGGGTTTGCTGCTGTTGCATTGTTGGTTGGTTTTGTTTTTTTCTAGAGGGGCTAGGGGTTTTAGGGGTTCTAGTTTTTCTAGAGTTTCTAGAGCTTCTAGCCCTTCTAACCTTTTATAGCTTCTATCTTTTCTTTATCTGAGGTATACTTCGCCGCCGCGGAGGCGGAGGTGGTGGTTAACCGAGAGGGAGGCGCAGAGGGCGGTGAGGCCAAGGCCGCAAATAACTATGGCACCAAGGGTGGTGGCCCACACAAGGGGGGTGACCAGGGTGTTGATGTAGATGCTGCCGGCTCCCGCCTGTGTTTGCAGATACCACATGGCGGCGGAAAGGAGTCCGCCGGCGATGATGGCTGACACAAAACCTATGCGCATGGCTTGCCACATGAAGGGGCGACGTATGAAGCCCCAACTGGCTCCGACGAGCTTCATGGTGTGTATGCTGTAACGACGGGCGTAGACGCTCATGCGCATGGTGTTGTTGATGAGTGAGAATGACACAAGGGCCAAGAGGGCGGCTACTGCGAGCAAGCCAAGGGTGACGGCGGGTATGGTGCGGTCGAGGCTCTGCATGATGTCGCGGGGGTAGTTGACCTCTGCCACGCCGGGCATTGCGAGCATGGAGGGCTCGTAACGCTTGATGCTGTCGAGATTGGCGTAGGGGGCGTTGAGACTTACCTCGAACTCGGCGGGCACGGGACTTGTGCCGTCGAAGGTGCCTATGTCGGTGCCCATGGCCTCGTTCATGTCGCGCAAGCCTTGCTCTTGTGATATGTAGGTGACTTGGCGCGCCCAGGGTGCTGCCTTGAGGCGTGCCTGGGTGGCTGTCATTTGCTGCGGTGTGATGCTGTCGGTGAGCATGAGCTCGACGGTGAGACCTTCGCGCAGCTGGTTGCTGTAGTTGGTGGCCATGCCTGCAAAGAGGGTGATGATGCCTATCATGATGAGCACCATGGTGATGCTGATGCAGGTGGTGAATGTGCCGAACCGGCCTGTGTGACGGCGCGGACGCTTATGGGGTTTGTTCATGTGGTGTGTGGGTTGTTGTGGGGTTGTGCCGCTGTGGTTGGTGTACTTTGCGGCTAAATTGGTACAAATGTACAATATTATTGGGGGTTGGCGCGGATTGGTGGGGGGCTTTAACGCTGATTAACGCATTGGCGGGCGGCGTGGGGGCAAAAAAAGGCTGGCGCTATGGCGCTGCTACTCGCAACGCTATGGCGCCAGATTGGAATGGGGGGCAATGGGCAATAGGCATAATGGGCATATTAGGCATAATAGGCTTAGGCATAATAGGCATATTAGGCCCATTAGGCTTAGGCATATTAGGCCCATTAGGCATAATACACTGCTGCCTATTGCTTACTTATTCACCTTGATAACCTCGACGGTGAAGATGAGGGTTGAGTTGCCTGGTATGCTCTGTCCTTGGCCGCGCTCGCCGTAGCCGAGTGAGGCGGGAATGTAGAGCTTCCAAACTGAACCCTGGGGCATGAGGGTGAGGGCCTCTTTCCAACCCTTGATGACTTGGTCGGGACGGAAGGTGGCTGCCTTGCCACGCTTGTATGATGAGTCGAACACGGTGCCGTCGATGAGCGAACCTTCGTAGTGTACCTCAACCTGGGTGGTGTCGGTGGCTACGGGGCCGTTGCCCTTGGTGAGCACCTCGTACTGCAAACCGCTGGGGAGGGTGGTGACACTCTTGCGCTTGGCGTTGGCGGCGAGGTAGTCGGCATTGGCCTGCTTGTAACGGCTGGCCTGGTACTGGAACTGGCCTTCGACTATCTGCATGGCGCTATCACGTGTGAGGGTGGTGGCGGTGCCGAGTGCGCTCTGTGTGAGACCGCGCTCGAACTCTGCCTGGTTGACGTAGGTTGAGTCGCCCTTGCCTGCGGCCTGCTCGCTGATTTTGGGCAGGTTGCGCTTGTTGATTTCGGCAATGCGGAGTCCGGCGGCGAATGCTTCGGCCTTTTTGCGCTCTTCAACAGAGATGTTGGTGGTCATGGCGCGTATGGCTTCGGGCACATAGGCTGAGTCTACGCCGAGCTGGCTTACGAGGTACTGCTTGAGGCTCTCGCCCTGGGCTACACCGAGGGCGTAGCTGAAGGTTTTGCCATCGACGGGCTTGAGGGCCGGTGTGAGGGTGGCTGCGGGCTGAGCCTTGCGGGCTGACTTTTTGCTGGTTTTCTTGGCTTTTTGGGCCATGGCGCCGGTGCTGCCAAGGGTGACAGCAAGGGCAAGGGTTATGATGGTTTGAAGTTTCATTGAGCTTTCTTTTTTGGGGGCTAGATGAGCTAGAAATACTAGAGGCTCTAGAAGAACTAGAGGCTCTAGAAAAGCTAGAAAGGCTAGAAGCTCTAGAAAAACTAGACGCTCTAGATAAGCTAGAGCCTCTAAATAAGCCTGGCTCTACCCTGCCCTATTACTTGTTAATGCTAACGAGGGTTACCTTGAATGTGAGGGCTGCGAATGGGGGGATGGGGCCTGTGCCCTGCTCGCCATAGGCTGCCTGGTAAGGTACGTAGATTTCCCAGGTAGAGCCAACGGTCATTTTGGGAATGGCAATGCCCCAACCCTTGATGACGTTGCGGAGGCTGAATGTGACTGTGCCACCAGGCTGGTTGGCTGATGAGTCGAACACCTGGCCATTGGTGAGGCGGCCTTCGTACTTGACGGTGACGCTGTCGGTGGCTGTGCAGTGCTGGTCGGTGCCCTTGGCAAGCTGCTTGCCATAGACGCCCTCGCCGAGAGCTACTACACCGGGCTGGCGAGATACCTTCTGCATGAAGGCTTCGCTCTCCTGCTTTTTGCTGCCGAACATGTAGTCCATGATGCGCTTCTGGGCGGTTTCCTTGTCAACGAGTTTGCCACCGATTTTGAGGGTGGTCTTGTTCTTGGCCTGTGCGGTGAAACCTGCTACAAAGTTTTTGACGCTGATGCGCTTTGTGGTGTCGCCCTGGAACACTTGTGCCTCGATTTGCGGGAGCTGCATTTTGGTTTGCAAGCCCTGCATAACGCCCATGTAGTAGGCGAGTTTCTTTTTGTCGTCGGCAGCCTTCATACCGTCGATGTAACCCTTGAGGAGTTCGTCAACATAGGCTGAGTCGCTGCCCGACTGGCTGAGGTAGTTTTGGAATTCGCCTTCGCTCTGCGACATGGCCATACCCATTTCGTAGCTGAGTGTGTCGATGTCGGACTTGAGGTTGGCTTTGGGCTGTCCGTTGTTGCAGCTTGTGAGGCCTGTGGCGGCTATGATGGCTGCGAGAATTATCTTTTTCATTATATTATTGTGTGTGGTTGTTTGTTTTTGTGTGGTTGACGGGGTAACCTCTTCAACTTTTCAACTCTTCAACTCTTCAACTCTTAAACTTCTTGCTTCAGCCTTCGATGCTGATGAGTTCGACGTCGAAGATGAGTGCTGCGTAGGGCGGAATGGCCTGTCCTGCGCCGCGTTCGCCGTATGCGAGGTTGTAGGGGATGAAGAAGCGGTACTTAGAGCCAGTGGGCATGAGCTGTACGCCTTCGGTCCAGCCGGCGATGACGCCGTTGAGTGGGAATACGGCAGGTTCGCCGCGGCGGTATGATGAGTCGAACACCTGTCCGTTGGTGAGTGTGCCCTCGTAGTGGCACTTTACGCGGTCGGTGGCTTTGGGTTTGGGGCCATTACCCTCGGTGATGACGGTGTACTGGAGTCCGCTGGGGAGTACTACGACGCCGTCCTTCTTGGCGTTTTCGGCAAGGAATTGCTCGCCTTCCTGGCGTATGGCGCGTGTGGCCTCCTCTTGCTGTTGCTGCATGAAGTTGTTGACGAGCTGCTGTGCTTCCTGGTCGGTGAGTTCGCAGGTTTGGCCTTGCATGACGCTGTCGATGGCGCGTGCGAAATCGGCGCTGCTGAGGTTCTTTACTCCCATGCCTTTGAGGTTGTGGCCGATGACCATGCCGAGGGCGTAGCTGAGTTTTTCCATAATGGTGTGTTGTGTTGTATTATGTTATTGTTTGTATGATTTGGGTGCAAAAGTACAATTATTTCTTGCATCTGTGTCACACTCGGAGGGGTTTTTGTATATTTGGGGTGTTTACTTAGTTTATTATTAAGGTTATGACGAAGAAGAAGATTGTGGCGCTTACGGGCGCTGGTATTAGTGCTGAGAGTGGTTTTTCGACATTCAGGGGTGCCGGTGGCTTGTGGGGACGCTACCCTGTGGAGCAGGTGGCTACGCCTGAGGGGTGGGCTGCTGACCCGGGGTTGGTGACGGACTTTTACAACGGGCTGCGCAGTCAGCTTGACGAGGCTGTGCCTAACGCGGGGCACCGCATATTGGCGGAGCTTGAAAAGGACTTTGATGTGACGGTGGTGACGCAGAATGTGGACGACTTGCATGAGAGGGCGGGGTCGACTGATGTGATTCACTTGCATGGTGAGCTGCGTGATGTGTGTTCGTCGGCTGCGCCGAATGATGCGCGTTACCGCCGGCGTCTGGCTCCTGGCGAGATGGTGAAGCATGGGCAGCTGTCGGGTGACGGGTCGCTGGAGCGTCCGTTTATTGTGTGGTTTGGCGAGGCGGTGCCTATGCTTGAGGTGGCTGCCGAGGCGGCTGCGCGGGCTGATGTGTTTTTGATAGTGGGCACGTCGCTTAATGTGTATCCGGCGGCGGGGTTGATAGGTTATGTGCCTGCGGGGGCTGAGGTGATGCTTGTTGACCCTAACCCTGTGCGGGTGCCGGGCACGCGGCGTGTGGAGGTGATTGCCGAACCTGCGTCGAGGGGCATGGAGGTGGTGCGAGAGAGGCTGCGCGCTGTAATGGGCTGACGCTGAGACATAGAGTGTTTAACGGCTATTCGCCGTTGCGCTTACCGCGGAAACATAAGAACATAAGCTACATAAGAAACATATAAGGCCGCTGCGCGGCTGACGGCCACGGACTATCGTCCGGGTGGCCTCAAGAG
>ERZ1026886.510-NODE-510-length-19809-cov-4.312190_pt1 | contig 19809 bp, 38 predicted proteins | sample MGYA00380173_ERZ1026886 | MGnify/ENA primary metagenome ERZ1026886 (study PRJEB33269, sample SAMEA4719809) | human gut metagenome | biome: human-associated habitat; feature: organic feature; material: feces | place: Cameroon | collected 2013-10 ... | reverse complement strand
ACCCGTATATGTTGAGGAGGTGAAGGATAACGACCTGAATTCCCTTGCGATGAAGCGCATGAAGCAACCTGCTGCCCTTGCAAAAGTCGAGGCCGCAACTGAAGAGGCCGTTGCTGTTGAAGTTCACAAGGAGCAATCTGAAGCGGAAGAAGCTGAAGGTGCTCCTGCACCGCAAGGCAATCCCTTCGAGCAAGCCGCAGAAGCCAAGGATCAGGCCGAAGCCAAGACTCAGGCCGAAATAAGGCAGCAAATTGCGGCCAATCCGAATAACCGCCCCTCATTGCTCTAGCCTATGAACGCAGAATACGGTCAGGAACAGAATACGTTAGGTTGGTACCGCGCAAGAATCGGACAGATAACGGGTAGCGCGGTCGGCAACCTGATGGGTGAAGGTCGAGGTGGCAACTGGTCTGCCACGGCAGTCAGCTATATGCAGCAGCTCGCATTCGAGCGGACGATGGATGAGGAGATTCTCAACAATGATGAACTATTCGGTCAGTATGTCGGCATCACAGAGGTGAAATCCAAAATTCTCGAATGGGGACACAAGATGGAGGGTCCTGCGGCAGACCTGTTTGCCGCGATGTTCCTTCAGATCTATGAACCCAATGCCAAGTGCAACGAGGAGATTGTCCTTGAAGAGCCGCCATCGGTCAAGCATCCCACACTTGAACACTTCGCGAGTTCGCCAGACAGAATGTTTGCCAACCCGGTCACGGGGGAGAGTTGCTGCATCGAGATCAAGAGTCCGCAGGGCAAGGCGTTCGCCAAGTATGCCAGCATCATTCTTCTTCCCACGGAGGCCATGAGGCTTGAAGCCTTGAAGAAGGCTGAACCCAACTATTATTGGCAGCTCTTCTCACACATGATGGTTACGGGTACAACAACTTGCTATTGGGTTGTCTACAATCCATTCAACAAGGTGCCGCTGTTCAGCATGGAAGTCCATTGGGACGATGAGATTGTCAAGAAGATCGAGACGCGCGTGAAGGAGGCGAATAAATACATTGACGCATTGGCGAGCAATATGATTGGCCTATGACACGCAAGGAGATTCTGGAACAATTCTGGGTGACGGCATTCAAGGGTCTGTCAAATGAGATTCCCTTCGAAAAAGTATGTGCCAAGGCATTGCTGAACGAGAGAATTACAACAGAGACAGCCATTCATTATCTGAGCGGTTCGGGCGAGCAACATGTGAGCAACCTCAAGGAGTTGCAGACGGAAGAAGGACGCAAGACCTACCGCGACACGCTCGACTTCCGATGTGCGGCCTACGTAGACTCCAAAGTTATGTCCAAGAATCAATCCAAGAACAAAAGCAAACAAACAATGAGCGAGAATAACAACAACAACGACACGCAGGAAGAGAAGATGGAACGTACATTCCTTGTGCAGTGCTCGAAGGAGCAGCTGATTGCCTTGGGCAACTGGATGTACGACAACGGCATCTTCTTCTGCAAGTGCAGTGACAAGATCAATGCGGAGGCTCACCGCTTCACCTTTCCCGAAGAGGAAGCCAAAGAAGCTGATGGAACTGTACGCCCTTAGAGACGGATGTTCACTGCTCCCATGCTACGACGATGACGCAGACAAGCTGCGAAGCCTCTCAGCCGAGCGACCGGTCTTCATCACCATTCACGAAGCAAGGAGCATCCGAATGCACAGACGATACTTCGCACTTGTCAACACCGCATGGGGGTGCATGGCAGAAGGAGAGCGAAGGCTGTTCAGAGACAACCTCGACTGCTTCAGGCGAAGCCTTACATTGCTCGCAGGATTCACCGACCCCGTCTACAACGCAAGGACAGGAGAATGGAATGAAGTGCCCCGAAGCATCTCCTTCGAAAACATGGGAGAGCATGAGTTCCGACAACTCTACGAAGCAACCATCAGAGTCATCTTCGACAGACTCATCCCCGATGCCGAGCGAAGGGATACGTTCCTACTCGCATTGCACGATTTCTGAGGTTTTGCCGAAGAGCCTTGTGGCCGAATGCGCAAGGTTGTCCGCCAGTGCGATGAGCATCATATTCCGCGATGACTTCGGCAAGAATCCGATTCACAAGGTTGTCGGCATGCTGGCCAGAGCTGAGCGCATTCTTGACGAGCATCAGCAGGAGACAACGACCTACGCCAACCAGCTTCGGCTTATCCGCCAAATCAAGACCAAGGTGGAGGCCAAGATGAAGAAGGCCAACATTGAACAAATTTAAAAACGCTATATAGTTAACTCCATGGTGGCGCGCCTTCGGGCGGCATGGCGATGTCGCGCTTTTTGTAGGCGTTTTTGGGGTGCGCCACCTATTTTTTAAAAACAAAATAAAAAACGAAGATTATGATTTACGAAGTAAGTGTTGCTTACAAGAAGCAGAATGAGAATGGGCTTGAAGTTTCCGTTAAGGAAGTTTTCCTCGTACAGGCCATCAGCTTTGCCGAAGCCGAACAGAAGGCCATGGCATTAGGGGGACATCTGACCACGTCTGACTTCGATATTACGGCTATCAAGGAGAGTGCCGTTGCTGACGTGATCCATAACGGAGAAGACGGCAAGTTCTTCAAGGTGACGTTCAACTTCATCACCACTGACCAGAATGGTCACGACAAGAAGACCAAGAGGTTCATCTACGCTGAATCACTGGACCTTGATGACGCGAAGCAGCTCTTTACGGATTCACAGAAGAATTCCATGTTGGACTACGAGGTTGTCGGAGTCCAAGAAACCAAAATCACGGAATACATTACCGAATAAAATCTGACAGATTATGAAATCGAAGAAAAGCATTGTTCTGGAAGCCGCAAGGGCGAACGGAACAAAAATCAATGAGGCAACCAGCCTGACGAACACCTTCATCGGATTGGTTGCAGCCGCACTGAAGGACGGTGAGTCCGTAAGGATTGACGGACTCGGCACGTTCCACATCGTTGAACGCAAGGAGCACGCTGCACGCAACCCCAAGACGGGTGAAGCCATTGTGGTTCCTACGCGTAAGGTCATCAAGTTCGTTGCATGTCAAGACTTGAAGAACTTATAGCAGCTGAACGGCAGAAGCACCACACCAGGGTGAGACATGGCGATGAGGAGCACAGAATCCAAGTCGCATGCGTCAACTGGTTCCGCATTCAATATCCGAGCCTCAGACTACGGTTGTTCGCTGTGCCCAACGGGGGCAAGCGAGATGTTGTTACTGCCGGGAAGCTGAAGGCGGAAGGTGCTCTGCCGGGAGTTGCTGACCTGATTCTCCTGAAGCCTAACTCGCAATATGGTGCTCTCCTCATCGAGATGAAGACGGAGAAGGGCAGACAGAGAGAGAGCCAGAGGGTATGGGAGACTGACCTTTGCAGGTCGGATGAATACAAGTATGTGGTATGCCACGGAACGGAAGACTTCATCAGGGAGGTCACGGATTATCTGAGGGATACCTAATTCAAGGACAATCATGGCAAAGAAGCTGAGACAATATTACTTCCAGCACGATGCCTTTGCCCGAGAAGACCCAAAAATCGTTAGCCTACGCGTTAGGCACGGATCAGCGGGGTATGGAGTATACTTCATGCTATTGGAATATCTATTCTCGCAAGAGGATTACATGAGCGAAACTACCTATAATGAGATAGGCTACAACCTTCATGAATCCGCGAGACTAGTTAAGTCAGTCGTTGAGGATTTCGGCTTGTTCACCTTATCAGAGGATGGTAAGTGGTTTCATTCGGAGTCTTTCAGCCGTAGGATGGCTTCAATAGGTTCCACCGCAAGCAGTCGCTCAGAAGCAGCGCGGAAGGCCGCGCTTGCAAGATGGGGGACAGCCCCCGATGCGTCCGCACCGAAAAATGATGCGTCACGCATGCGTCACGCATGCAAAAACGATGCGGAACGCATGCGTCACGCATACGAAAACGATGCCAATAATATAAGAGAAGAAGATATTAAGAGAGAGACGCGTGCGTGTGCGTGTACGTGCGAGGATTTCCAAGCTGAACTTTTGAGGCAAGGCGAATTCTGGGAAACGGCAAGTATGCGTTTCCATTTCGACATTGATAAGCTCAAATCTTATGTTATTCCATTCGGGCAAGAATTGGTGTGCAAGGGCATAAGGCATGACAGCTTCAGTCGGTACAGACAGCACTTCTTCGACTGGCTGAGGATTCAACTGGAAAAAATCAACAATGACAACAAATCAAAACAACAACGGAAGGTTGAACCTTCCAAGCGTGGACGGGCTGAAAGCGATGCTGTTACAGCAGAAGATTTCGCGCGAGGGTTTTAACGTTCCGATTCACCCGGATGACTTTTACAAAGTCTTCGTTGCGGCCTACAATGCTGAAGTCGAATATCGCGGAAGTCGGGCTGTGCTAGATGACGAGAACGGCACGAAGTACATCCTATGGGATATCAGCAAGATGATGACCACGACCGCGAGAAAGAAGAACGGCCTGATGCTTAACGGCCTCTACGGCAACGGCAAGACAACGACTGTGTTAGCCCTCAAGGCTACGCTGAATTACCTTCGAGACAAGGGCTATGTTGACGGAGACAGGCTGGGCGTGAGAATCATTGATGCCAAGGATCTCGCCATTATTGCACATGACCCGAAGGCCATGGCTGACGTAGCGATGACCAAATGTGCCTTGTGCATTGAGGACATGGGGCGTGAGGCCAGCGAGGTGATGAATTACGGCAACATTCTGAGTCCGGTGGCCGACATCGTTGAACAGCGTTATGCCGACCAGCTGTTCACCATCATCACGACCAATCTGACTCCCGAACAGATCAAGGAGCGTTACGGTGGCCGTGTTGCAGACCGATTCCGCGAAATGCTCGAAGTGATCACCTTCAGGCATGCGTCGTATCGGTGACCAGAATAGAACCAACAACAACAAACGAAAAGGATATGAAGACGATATACGTTGACGTGATGACAATGGACATGGATAGGTTCATCTGCACGGAGAAGGTGGAGATTGATCCTGCGTTCTACAAGCTGGATGAGGTATGCAAGGAGGTTTTGAGGCGACACCCTACACTCAAGGGCAGAGATGACATCGTCTTCATCCCCGAATTCAACAAACCCAAACTCATCAGACGATGAAGAATATCAGCAAGGAAGATCTGGAGGGAAGGCTTGCGGCACGGTGTGAATTCTTCTCTCTCGTCCAGCGTATGCGATTCCTGCAACGCAAGTTCTACGAGGAGAAGCGAGGCACAAGGAACGAGATGCAAGAACTCTACGCGATACTCGACAGAGTGGATGCCATTATCGAACGTGGCGTGACCGCACTCAAGAAGGCAGGATTGGTTGAGGATGACCCCGACAAGAGGTGGAACGGTGGGTACGGAGATCTATCCTACTGCCAAACACCTCCGAGGATTTCATATAATGCCCGTAGAGGCGTTAAATTCCCGAAGAGGATGGATTTCTTTCTGAGAGTCATGGAGCTTCGCAAATGGCAAATCAGAATCTCGACCACTGGGCAGACTTCCGTATGCCTTACTCCTCTGTTCGGGCTGTGCGAACTTGTCGACAGACACATCGCCCAGGGCGAACTACACGACCAGCTAGAAACACTGTCCGAAGATACGGTGATTTACCCCGACTATTCCTACAAGGAAGAAGAACAAGAAACAACAACAGAAGAATATGAAGAATGAACTTGAACTAAAGATCGACAAACTTGCCGAATGCAGCAAGGAGCTGGGAATAGCACCGGTTGAACTGCTCATGACTATCTACATGGAGCTTTGCCTTGGCTATGCATTCGAGGCTACGGGACAACTGATGCGTGTGCCATACTTCCAGAAGCACCGAGGCAAGAAGCTATACAACATGGCTCACCGCCTGATGATTGAGAGTGATGACCGAATCTGCCGATTCATCGGTGACAAGGATCGGCTGGACTTCATCAACAAGGTGTGTGATGATTACACGGAGCATATCCGCGAGAGCATTACACGCTACCGCGAGACCATCAACAAGATTCTGCTTCGCGGAGATTATCCCTACGTGAAAGCGTATGTTGCGATGGTTACGGCCTCTTCGGTGATTCACCTTGCCAACGACATGGAGCAGGATTCACTCATCGGAGTTATCAAATCCATCTCGTTCGTCAATGACGGTGGTGTTATGAAGGTGTTCAAGGGCTACAGCGACTACGTGCAGCACTGCCAGTCCATGAGCGTCAGGAAGTTGCGCGATGCGTTCCTCCAGATTGAGAAGGAATTCGATACGGTCAGGGAATTGCAGGACAGCCGAGTGACGTTCACACCGACCGACCGCAAGGTCATTGAGAATATATCAAGAGAGGTGGTCGGGCGATTCTATCAGATAGGAATGCTCGTTGACTCCATCGAGAAGCACTCCCGTAAGGTGGTATAACTAACAACAATATTAACCAATCAACCTACAATGACTATGGACATCATCAAGAAACCCATCGTTAAGAACGTAATCGAATTATGCTGCGAATGTGCAGCATTCTGCCACGAGGACAAGGGTAACCGACCCTTCTGCAAGATGAAGCAGAAGTTCCTGCTGAGCGCGTTCACCCAAGCATGCGGCAATCCGCAATATCCTGCGGATCTGAGGAAGAAAAAATACCGCAACCAAAAGAAGTAGACTATGGGAGACTATGTAACCAAGGTGATTCCGTTCACCATGGAGCTGGCCGAGATGATTCTCCGAGGCGAGGCCAAGAATTGCGAAGTGCAGACGCGCGAAGGACTCAAGGCCAGACTCCTTGCAACCGACATCAAGGACGTTAGGACGGTTGCAGCTGCCGTGACTAATGTTGCAGGAATGGAGGCTGTTGACACGTTCTACCGGGACGGCACTTTCTATGAAGATTCCAAATATTCCGACTATGACCTTGTGATTCGAGTCAGAACATTCTATCGGGATTACAAGAACTTCAGACCGACCATTTATCAGGCTTGCCTCGTTCGAGACAAATACGGATGGTGCGAGGCTGTATGCATAGGTTGGCAAGGTAACGATCCCGACCTAACCCCGGTTTGGTTAAACGGCAATGTGAAGATTGCAAGCAAGTTCGAGGCTATCCCCATGACGGCCAACACCATCGGGATTCTAGGTAAGGATATCTCCTACGAAGAATATGTTGATGAACATACGAGGCATGTACCTCTTAATAAACTGAATGAGAATGACTAAGAACAACAGATGGAATACCTTACGTGAGAATGTCGCATTAGTGTGGAACCTCTATAAATATGCCTGGCGTAACTTCCAGCCAGAGACCTTCATCGCATTTTTGGCGGGGACTCTGTTTTTATGCTCTTTTCTCTGTACGTTTATGGGGTTTGTGATATTGTCAATCGTATGCAGTTTCGTGGCGGCTGCTTTGTTTTTCGCGCTGGCATTCTCGATCTATAGCGCAAGCAAGGTTCTTGCCGATGACAGATTGCAGGACATTCATATAAGGAAAATGTTGTCGGAGAAATGGAGCACCGATTTGGACGACATTAAGATGGGTAGTGAGGATGGTGCGATATACATTGTGGTCATCACCCACGTCGGCTTTGTATTCCAAGTGAACACTTATGACACCAGATTCGACAACCAAGCCGAAGAAATGCGCTCATCGCTCGACTTCTTCCGGAAATATCGCAACGCAAAGATTCATTACATCAAGGCTATTGACCTGCTAAAACTATCCATCGATGCTGAAGAAATTCGTCACGAACTTGAATAAGGACTTCCGCGTTAAGCGCAGAAGACATCTGGCCTACGATATGTGGGACAAGGCTAGCCTACCCGACATTGAATATTTCTATGACTACGCATTGCAGTATCAGATTCTGCCGTTCATCTGGATTACCATTCAGATATTCTATGATGACGAAGAATGGGTTGCCAAGGCGCAAGCGGAAGAGGCTCTTTATTACCTGACAATTAATGACTGAAACAAAAAATGAGAAAGGTTGAGACAATGGCATGGATGGCCACAAGCAAGATCGGTGTGGTCAACATATTCCTGAAGGATCCTATAAAGACTCCCTATGGTGATTACTTCGGTGAAGGCATGGTGGCCACAATTGGAACAGTCGGAGCTGGTAAGTTCCCTAACCACCACACCTTCATACTCACCGATGGTATCGATTTTCCAAAGGAAGGCAATAAGGTTAGAGTGAAGATAACATTCGAAGTCGTAGATGAGCAAGAATGAGAAACCTTACCCGTTGACCAGACCTTTCCTTGATACGGCTGTAGGGGATGATGGGAGGCTGATGCTGCACGTCAGGCAAGCCACCAATAAGGGGTATGCCGTGTGCGTATCGGGGGGGGGTATTCGACCCCTCTTATCCCTCATCCGTCTACAGGCGATCAAGAACCAAGGATGACGGCAACATCGCTTCGGCCATTATGGCCAACGAGAGCCTATGCATGTTCATTGAATATGAAGAGAAGGTATAAGTCACGACAGTCTATGACAAGTGAAGAGATACCACCTGAAGGACATCTGCAATATTTTACTCATAAAATATGTTTGACGAACAATGTTAGAACAAATTGAACATAAATTCAGCTATGACTGGACGCTGAAAAATGCCAAGTTTACAAAGGACAAAGGCACGGTATTCAGTTGTTTTGCCTGTGGGGGGGGAAGTTCTATGGGGTATAAATTAGCTGGCTTTGATGTTGTTGGATGCAACGAGATAGACAGGCGAGTCATGGACTTGTACGTAAAGAACCACCACCCTCGTTATGCCTTTCTTGAACCAATACAGACATTCAAGGAAAGGACTGCATTTCCCGATGTGTTGTACAACCTTGACATCTTGGATGGTTCACCGCCTTGTTCCACTTTCAGCATGGTGGGAAGTCGTGAAGAATCATGGGGAAAGATGAAGAAGTTCCGGGAGGGACAAGCCGAACAAGTTCTTGATACATTGTTTTTCGATTTCATAGATGTAGTGCGCAAGTTGCGCCCAAAGGTGGTTATCGCTGAAAACGTGAAAGGCTTGCTCCAAGGTGCTGCCAGGAAATACGTCCAACGTATTCACATGGAGTTTGAGGATGCGGGGTATTCTTGTCAGCATTTCTTGCTTGATGCGCAATACATGGGTGTGCCACAGCATAGGGAACGAGTTTTCTTTGTATGTCTTAGGAACGATCTCATGCAGTATGTACCGACCGCACACACATTGTTTGACACATACCCTGTAATCAATTTGAATTTCAACGAGAAACCCATAACGTGCGAGGAGGCACAACTCACACTTGGGGACCCGATAACAACACCTTGCTACATCAACGAATACAAGCGGTTGAAAAATGGCAAAGAAACGAAATACCATCAATGCGCCTTGGTAGATAAGGACATGGTACACCCCACGATATTGGCTGGGTATCGTCAAAAAGCTTCGCCTATGCCAAGTTGGGGCATGAACTGGCTTTCAAACGAAAGTGTATGCAAGGTGTCCTCATTCCCCACTGACTATGATTTTGGCAACCAAAAGCCATATTACGTTTGTGGAATGAGCGTACCTCCTATAATGATTGCGCAAATCGCAAGTAGAGTTTACAAACAGTGGCTATCTAAAATAAAGACAACATGAAGAAATATGTAATAAAGTATGCTGATGGAAGCGACCAGCATGAGATGCCGGCCATCCACGAGACAGTAGAGTCAGCTGTCAGAGGGTTGATTGGATACATCAAGCTATACGACTACCAACGTTCTCCTTTTGATTTCAAAATTGAAGTCGTTGAAAGCAAGGATGTGAATGAGATTATCTCCACCTTTGAGAAAGCAAGGGAAGCACTTGGTCTTCGCCAGCTCATGCCTCTCAGTGATGTCAGGAAGGCATTTGTCTGCCCCGGAACACCCGAAGACATCCTGACGTTCCTCAATGAATTCAATCCACACCACCTTAACGCGCTGATTGCCTTGAACAAGTTGTTCACCATCGCTGAAGCATGGAACAAGGAAGATGGATTTGTACCCGATTTCTCTGATCTGAAACAAGACAAGTGGTATCCCTGGTTCAAGTACGACAATGATGCTACGGGGTTCGTGTACGCGGGTACGGCTTACACGCCTACGACTGCGTATGCTCCTTTCGGTGCTCGGCTATGCTTCAAATCGTCCGAGCGCGCAGCGCAATTCGGAAAGCAATTCGCTGATCTTTACAATTCAGCCTTTCTCCCATAGAAGATTCGATTGATTATATAAAAGAGAATGACAACGCGAAAAATGAAAATAGAAGAATCAAATATCAGAAGATGGGCCGAGGAATTTGACTGGGTAAGGAAGGCCTTCAAGGCGTCTCCATCATGCTGTAGATGGTGCGAGCCAACCCGGCAAATCCTGAACATCCTGCCGCCTATTGTGAATGACTATTATCTCTGTACATTCATACTCAGAGATGACAATTACGACAAGCCGATAATGATCGCCGGGTACTACAGAAGGCCCCGATGGAGCGATTTTTTTCTGCCTCTCGGTAAGTCGTGCTGTTGCGAACTGATTGACAGCAAACGCATAGAAGCGCATTTCCTTCAAATGGCAAAAGACATCAAAGGTACGTCCCATCTGAGAGCCAACAAAAAACTTGCACAAGCATTCCTCGACAATGTGTATACGTCAAAATTATACAACCAGTCAAGCCCTTCGGCCACACAGAAAGATTGAAATATGAAAGTGCAAGAACAACATTGGAAGGAGTTCGATAGATACCTTCTTATCAACGACCACGTCGATGCAAGTGTACGTGTCAGTATAAGGAGAAGCGAGCCGGACACTGCCATCATTGACTCTTTATGGGTCGCAGAGCAAGATCGCGGAAATGGGGACGGGGGATTCCTCCTTGAGACGGCAGAAATGCTTGCCAAATCCAAAGGGTGTAAGTATGTGGCATTAGCATATGACGAAACGTTCTCCCCGACATGGGTCTTGGAATGGTACAAGCGTATCGGCTACAAGCCATACAAGGTTAATTCAATTGGGTGGATCTTACTCAAAAAAGAAATACAAAATGGAAGCAAATAAAAAAACATTCGATTTCCACGAAATCAAAACCTTCTCTGACGCTTGTGAGAAGCTGGGCATGAAAGAGCACCTGATTGCGGATATCTTGGGGGAAGATAGAGAGGCGTACGGACAAGTACAAGCACTATACGAACTTCTCATCATCCAAAAGGCCATCAACAATGGCGGGTGCTGTGACGGGGAAGGCTGTGGATATTACCCTTACTGGGCGCTCTACCCTAATGAGGAGATGGAGGATATGGAGCAAATGAGTGAGAAAAAAAAGCAGAGAAATGGTCTTAAGCAGATTTTCTCCTGTGCTTCTGCGGATTATACGGTGTATTCGGGTGTCCGCTGTGCGTCTGCGCCTGCGCCTGCGCCTGTTCGTGGTACGTATACGAGTACGAGTGGTGGTTTCCCCTTGTGCTTCAGCAGCGAGGAAGCGGCACGCTATGCAGCCAAGCAGTTTGAGGATTTATTCTTTAAATTCTACGGCATAAAAGTTAAGGAGTGAAACTTGAACTATGTTTTTCCTGCCGATTGGAATAAATGAGTAACCAAACAAAAAACAAAAATGAAAATATCAAAATGGAGAATCACAGCCTTTATCGGGTGGATCATAGCAACGCTCATCGTTGTCAGCGCCACCATGAGAGGCATAAGCAAAGCCGACACGGCAACCAACCTGATAAGCGCAGCAGCCCTGCTGGCATGGGTGCTGCTATCTCTTGCAACCAATTGTTTCACTTTTAAAAATAACAAAAATGAGAAAAATTAAAATCTTGAGTTTGTCGTTCCTGCTTCTTGCAGGATTGAGCCTGACATCTTGCAGCGAGCGTATTGATGCAGGCTCAGAGGGTATCCTCGTCAACCTTTATGGTTCTGACAAGGGTGTGGACGATGTGAGCCTCGTCACGGGTCGTGTATGGTACAATCCTTTCACAGAAGAGGTCTATGAGTATCCGACCTTCGTCCAGACCATCGACTACCCAGCATTCACCATCAATGCCAAGGATGGCTCGGAGTTCACCGTTGACCCTACGGTTTCCCTGAAGATGATTGACGGCAACGCACCGCAGGTCTTCAAGAAGTATCGCAAGGACTTGGGTGACATCATCAACGGAACGCTCTTCAACTATGTCAAGGATGCTTTCCGAATCCAGCTCAACAAGTACACCACTGACCAGATTGTCAGCAACCGCGATATGGTTGAGCGTGCGATTGAGGCGCAGCTGAGCGAGGCGCTTGCCAAGGAGCATTTTCACCTTGAGCAGCTTACGTCAGGGTTGAAATACCCCAAGTCTATCGTGGACGCTGTGAACCAGAAGAACAAAGCCATTCAGGAAGCACAGCGCGCACTGAACGAGGTCGCAGTCAAGAAGGCTGAAGCGGAGAAAATGCTCGTACAGGCTCGCGCAGAGCGAGAGGCAAATGAGCTGAAATCTGCGTCACTTACTCCAGCGATCCTCAAGAAAATGTGGATTGAGAGATGGGACGGCAAGCTCCCCGTCTACGGGAACGTTCCGCAGATCATGTTGGCGAAGTAACATTCCATGTATGCCTATCCTTAACCATTAGTTGTTAAGGATAGGTATCATTCCAGACTCTAACGACAAATAAATATTAATCGTATCGTATAAATATGAAGACGATGAATCTAATTTACGACCCTTATGATGTGATGGAGAGTATGCCGACTGATGAGCAAGCCCGATTCGCAGCTGCTATCTGCCGTCAAGTAACTTACACTGATGATCTAATAGATATTATTGGTGTCAAGAAAATACTTGACCATATATCAGACGAAGATTTAATTAATTATGTGGAAGGGTTGGGATATGATGTCATTAAATGGGATATATAAAGAATTATGACAGAAGAAATATTTAGAAAGGCCATTAAACTGAACGAAGAATGCGAGAAATTGCAGAAGGCTATAGATGCCGTAAGAGGCTCATGCAAGCTAATGTTTGTCTATATAGATGAGCGTGGGCAGCCTAGCCGATTTGTAAATCCGCAGCTGTTCAGAAGCTTCGATAAAGAACTTGAGCGAATGACATCCGAAGCTAAAGCAAGACTAAAAGAAAAACTACGAGAATTGAAACATCAAATCGAAGAATTATGAATAAGAATATCAACCTCGCGGAGAATCTCCGCGATTGCCCGAAAGGCCTGAGACTCTACTCCCCTATATATGGGGATGTAATGTTCACCGGAATCAAGAAGAAAGGCACACTAAATCATATAATCGTGAGGCAGTTCGGTAAAAACTATGTCAACACGTTTACGGAGGATGGCCGTATTTTGTCTATTCCAGACACAGAATGTGCGTTATTCCCCTCAAAAGAATTGCGCGACTGGAGTAAATTCTGGAAGAATGGGGATATCCTGATCAAGGATGATACGCCTGACAAGATCTACAGATTCGACGGTTATCTGGACAAGACCTACATGAACTTCATAGCTTTATCACTTAAGACCGATGGCGAATGTTCAACCTTAACCGTAAAGGGTGTTGCACCATTCAAGCTGGCCTCAGAGGACGACATCATGGGGTTCTTTGCCAAACTGCACGAGGTGCCTGGTGAAGTGATAGATGTTGAGTGCGTGCCTAACGACCGAGAAGATGAACCGAGACAGCATTTCAAACCGTATGCCAAGGTGGTTGTTCGCTATGACAACTGGCAATATTGGGTGTGCGGTTTGTTCAGTCACATATCTCCAGAAGGTGAATATGTCTGCGTTAACGGGATCTACTACAAGCAATGTCTCCCCTATGAAGGTAATGAGCACTTGGTTGGAACGACTAATAACCCCTAGCATGAGCAGAAGAGTTATTTACTTCGGCACAGAGGGGTGTGGCCGCGCAGGACACTACCCCCTTGGAATCAACTGTGAATTGTCTCGTGAGGAATATGAGCAGGTATTCAATGTTGACAAACTCTCTCCCGATGGCTTCTTCCGCTTCGATGAATTCCTTGGGTATGGTGTTCCCTTCTCCCCCGATGACATGCGAGGAGGGTGTAAGACGATTGTTCTTGTCGAGAATGGCACGGAAGACGAGATCATCTACTGCATCAATAACAATGAATTCCTCAATAGGCAGTTCAACAGAGTAAAAGAAATGTACAATTTAAACATTCCATTCCTATGCGTAAAAACTTAACAAGAAGTATCCCCTTCAGCCTTGAGAAGGCAAAGAGGATTATGAATGGGGAGATGAAGGGGGTGATAATGGATGGGCTGGGACGTAAGGCTCGAATTGTCGCTACGGATGTTGTTGGAGGACAGCCCATTCTAGCACTAGTCTCTGACGACATCGGTAGAGAGCTAATGCTCCGATATAATACGGATGGCACTTACTTCCTAGATGGGGGTAGCAATTCCAAGAACCTTCGTATTGTTGTCAGTTCAAGATTCAAGGATTACTCCAATTTCACTCCCTCTCTCTTCCAATCCTGTTTGGAAGGTGTGCGTCTTCTTGGGGAAGACCACGTATGGAAGTATGATGTTCCTCATGAGCGACAACGAGGAATACGAATTTCCTGAATTTCTTCCGCTATCCAAGGACACCTACGGACTAATTGATTCTACAGCCTCCTACAAGGATTATATTAACGAACTGATTTAAAACTAAGAAAATGACTAAAGAAGAAACAAAAGAACGCATTGCCGTCATGCAAGCCTATGTTGATGGCAAGGAGATTGAGTTCTATAACCGTACGAACGGTGAATGGGAAACGTTATCGAATGTTCTGTGGTGCTCGAATGAGAAATATAGAGTTAAGCCAACGCCCCAATATAGACCCTTCGAATCAGCAGAGGAATGCTGGGATGAGATGTTCAAGCATGAACCTTTCGGTTGGCTTAAAGATATAAATAACGGTGACTATTTTCCAATCAAAGGTATAAATGATAGCGAAGGTATGTTTGAGAGGTGCTTCAAACGATTCACCTTCGTTGACGGCAAGCCCTTCGGAGTAATAGAAGAATCAAAATAACAGACACATGTTAGACATTAGTGGAAACCCCTACAGTTACACCGAGAAGGACTTTCTACTTCCCGTGCCCGACAAGCAGCTCACCCCGAAGCAATTCGGACAATTGCGTGACAACATGTCACGCTTTAAGCGGAAAAAGGGAAAAAGGAAATAAAGTATATGTGGTTGAAAGAAAGCAATAGACCTAAACACTTTGCCTACGCCATCCCGGCAGCATTCGTAGGAACTATCCTATTCGCTGCCGGGCTGGCGGTTGGTATGGAGTTCAAGGATAAGCAGTATGGCGGTGACTTCGACTGGCTTGACATCGCTGCAACGATTCTTGGTGGACTTGTCGGCCAGATATTGCAAGTACTGGCGATATGGTCCATCCATGTTCTATTCTTAGAGTAATGGCGTATGATACCCTAAGACAGTTGCACTGATAGAATATGTACAACGGAAAACTACAACCCGAACCTTGCACCAAGTGTGCGAAGTTCATGACACCACAATGTGACTACGGTTACAGCAATGGTGTGTCTCACCCTTGTCAAGGGTGGGGAGTGAAAGCTAAAAAGTATTACGAACCAACTAAACGAAAGAAGAATGAGCGACATGAAGAAAATAAGTGATTTTGATTTCGACAAGATCATGAAAGAATTTGGCCGAATGGCGTATGAGCACGAGTCTAGGCCAATCAAGTTCAAGAAGCTGCTCCCCGATGCCGTTACGCCTACTCATGCATATTACGGTGATGCAGGTTTCGATTTGACAGCAGTAGGCAAGAAAATTGACAGAACCAACCGATGCATTATATACAACATCGGCATTGCCGTTGAGATTCCACTCGGCTATGCCATGTTCATCTTCCCTCGCTCGTCAGCATACAAGCATGATGCACTTATGGCCAACTGTGTTAGCGTAATCGATTCGGGATATCGTGGGGATATTCACGTCATCTTCAAGGGGCTTGACGTTCACTATAACGTTGGAGATCGTATCGCGCAGGCCGTCATTCTGAAGGTTGATCCATTCTACTTCAAGGAGGCCAAAGAGTTGTCAAGCAGCTCACGTGGGGAGAATGGTCTTGGTAGCAGCGGATTAAAAAACAACTAACATTTAAACGAATATGGATAAATACATTCTGAAGATGACTGTCCTCGCTGAGGGCATGTCGATGGAAGAAGCACAAGAGAAGGGCTATCTCAACAGAGTAGATGCCGAGAAGATGCTCAGCGAGGGAACCATGGAGGGTGTACTCGTTCAGTACGAGAACGGCTATCGGTCATGGATGCCAGAGGCTGTTTTCAATTTGGCTAAGCCGAAAATCAACACCTTTAAAGAACGAATTGTTGCCGAACGTGACGAAATCGCTGATAGAATGGGAAAGCTGGCTCTCTTCCTCAAGTCAGACATCTTCATGAATATGAATGATTACTCACGTGAGCTACTGATGGAGCAGTACCGCATTTTGATCAGCTATGTGGACTGCCTTAATCGCAGGCTGATTGCACTTTGATCTTAAATAAAATCAAAGGCACGGTTAGTGATGATTTTCTAACCGTGCCTTTCTTCATCTAAGGTCAAGCGTATCTTGCAGATATTCCCCTACCGTCTTACCCTCTTCTTTAGCCATAATCTTTACCTTGATCACTGCCTCTTCGGTCATTCTCGCATACAATATCGCATGACCTAACTTCTTGCGTCCTGCTCCCGGCCTTGCGCCTCCCCTTGTTTTTGTTGTAGCCATAATATTAATACAATCTTAATTGTCCCGTAGGACAGAATGAAGTGTGATAACATTTATCAATCTCTCTCAGATAATCTTCTATCTGATTGTTGATATTTTCTATCTCGTGATATATGCGAGAATAATTTTCGCTATACCATTCATTATATTCTTCGCTGTCATGGTCTTCTGGAACATCATCTCCATAGTAATAAATGAGTCCATCCATATCATCAATTTCGTGCAATTGCTCTGCCACATTAAGATGAGGAAGTCCACTGTTATTGATGTCATCCTCCACCCTCTGTAGATCTTTGACTATTGACATATCCTCATGACTCCTCGTTAACCTGTCTATGTTACAATGTAACTCATGCCTAACGCTACATAATTCACTTATTAGGTTAGCCTGATCCTCATTCATCCCGTGATTAATTGCAATAGACTCATTATCCATGTTGCGAGCCGCTGCTGATTCACGCCTGTATTCGTATTGTTTTTTGTTTAGGTATGCCATTTTTTATTTTTATTACGTATACCAACCCATCTAGCAATAGATGGGTTGGATACTGGTTGTCATTATTCTTCGATCCATCCGTTAATCACCATCTCCGAGATGATGTCATCCACTCCCTTGGGGAGATACCCCATGTCGTTGCTCAGGATGCTTCGAATGTAGTCCACGTCTTCGCCATTCTCCGCGAGAAACTCATCCTTATTCAGGTGGTCGTGGCCGCATTCGTTGTAGTAGATGTCCATGCTGGAAGAATCAGCTTCAACGCTTGTCACATCCTTCTGGCCAAGCTCATTAAGAGCATATGCAAGAACATCACTATCAACATACTCACCCTGCTCATCCGCGTCGATGATAAGTTGAAGCTCGTCCTCATCGCAATTGTTGATATTCTTCACGATGTAGGTGTCGGATTTCCCATCGTAGTCGAGCTTACCCGTCTTAGCCTCCATTGCTTCGCGGCCTTCGATGACGGTCTCGTCAGCCCAATTAAGAGTTCGCCACTGATCGTCAGGTAAGACATTCCCATTCTCGTCCTCGGTTACGTTGTAGAGATTCTCCGATTCACAATTAAGGAGATCCTGGAAGTCTCTCACATAAGGAATAAACTCCTTATGCCCGGGGTTACCGTAACGGCCACCACGTCCAACGTGGAAACAAGCAAAAACATTGTCATATTCTTCGTTCATTGTATCTGCGCTTACCGTGATGCGCCTAGGGCTTGATTGATTTTGTTGAATTTTGATAGTGCAAATTTACATAAAAATTCGATTTATAAGCCAGTCGAGATAAAAAACCAAATACCATTTCCTCGAGTGTTCGCTAAGATGAGAATTATAAAGTCAAGTCCACCACAAATCTTTGTCCTATAAACGTGCTCTTTCGTCACAATAGTTGTATATTTGGGTTTTTAAAATAAATGTTTAACCTCAAAAGTTAGGCTTATGAGAATTGTATGCGGACTTGACGTGCACAAAGATAGCATTTATTTATGTATTCTAAGTAGCACGGGCGAGATTTTTGAACAAGTTTTTGGCGTTTTGACAACCCAACTTGAGGAAATGCGTGATTTGATGCTCAAGTACAACGTACAAGAAGTCGGTATGGAAAGCACTAGCGTCTATTGGATACCAGTATGGCGTGTGTTGGAACCCCACTTCAAGTTGAAATTAATCAACCCATACTTCATCAAGCAACTTCCTGGACGGAAGAGTGATGTCAAGGATGCACAATGGATAGCGGAATGCATGATGAAAGAGCTTGTACGCGGAAGTTTTGTACCTCCAGAGCGCATACAGCAGCTTCGGATTTATGACAGGCGCATATATGATCTCGATGATGAGATCATCCGCAAATTGGCTAAATTGGACGCAGTGATACAACGTTGCAACATTCGCCTGAGCAATTATGTGTCAAACACGGATTCTGTCAGCTACAAAAGCGTTATAGACAAAATATGCGAAGGTGTGACATCGCCAGAAGAATTGGTCAAAGAAGTACATGGACGTATCATCAACAGACATGGCAAGGAAACAATCATTGCATCGCTTAAAGGAAGCATAACAGAGGTCGACATAGACATAATGGCCCAGCTTAAAGCAGAGATTGACCTTGCAGAATTGCATAAGCAAAAGTGTCTGAAAAAGATGCAGGAGATTTGCGAGAAAGAATATTCGGAGCAGTTGAAGAACTTGCAGACGATACCAGGTGTAAAGATGAGAGCCGCCACATCATTAATCGCAGAGATTGGCACCGACATGAGCCATTTCGAGACGGCTAACCATCTTTCTTCTTGGGCTGGATTAAGACCGCGCAATGACCAGTCTAACAAGACTATCAAATCAAGGCGCATCACACACGGCAATCGTTACCTAAGACGAACTATCATTCAGTGCGCATGGGGTGCAAGTCGAGCCAAGAATTATTTCTTTAGTCGTTTTTCCTATTATCAGACACAAGTCAGAAAAAAGAACAGAATGAAAGTCATAGTGGCTATTTCACGCAAAATGCTTGTTTGTGCATGGCATATATTGAAAGAAAATATTGCCTATAAGGATTTTGACAACAAGATTTTGACATCCGATACAAAAGGATGACAAGATATACCATCCGTATAAAGGCTACTATCTTTGTGGTGCTAACAACCCGTTATCGCAAATTAACCAATCGTACGGATGGCGATGGAACCCAGTCTGAGCATATAGTCAAACAGAAATAGAATGAGGATACACATTCTTTATCCATCGGACATGAGGACTTGAAATTTTCTCAAACCACTTCTGTTTAACTATATAACTCGAAGAGGAAAGTATCAGTTTATCACAGACCACACTACGGGCTGTGACGGATAACTATGCCATATAACGACACAGACGTCCAGATTTTAGTTACCTTCGCGAGGAAATGGTATTTGGTTTTATAGAGGAAAGGTATGGAAAAAAACAGCAAACAAATGTTCTTACAAAAGGAACCCCCTATCCAAAACGCAAAAACTATGGTTTTTGATAGGGGGTGAACTATGGTTTCCCTTAGTGGGAATAGTGAAGTCGTCTGAATTTTTCTGACGAAGGTTTGATTTGGAGTTTGAGCTCTTCTAC
>ERZ1026886.508-NODE-508-length-19820-cov-10.962914_pt1 | contig 19820 bp, 16 predicted proteins | sample MGYA00380173_ERZ1026886 | MGnify/ENA primary metagenome ERZ1026886 (study PRJEB33269, sample SAMEA4719809) | human gut metagenome | biome: human-associated habitat; feature: organic feature; material: feces | place: Cameroon | collected 2013-10 ... | reverse complement strand
TCTGGGCTTCCACAACTCCCACCTACATCACAGATGAGAATCAGTATTATTTTGCGAATGGTTGTTTCAACCGCTTGTCAGAGCCCAGGTTTGTGCCCGGTATGAGTGCTTGGCTCAACCTCTACGACAAGGCAGGAGCTGCAAAAAATGCACTTGGCTTTGACTTCCTTGCACCTCCTTCGTCAACAGGTATTCATTCTGTTCAGGTAGACAACAACGAGAGCGCAGCTTATTATACTCTCAGTGGTGTGAAGATGGCGAAACCTACTACTAAGGGTGTATATATTTATAACGGAAAGAAGGTAGTGTTCTAATGGGATTTTAACGGTGTTATAACCGTATTCTAATATTTTAATCTCCAATTGGAATATCTTTAGCTTTAAGATGAACTTTTTGCCAATAAAGTGGCGTTGCTCCGTCAAAAATGTGTATTTTTGCATGCAACAAACATATTGGGTTCTTGAGCTTGAAGAAATTCCAGTTGGAATTTTCGGGTTTGAAGAAGACAATTGTTTTAAGTAAAATGAATATGAATAAAAGAAAAGTTTATGTAGTCCCAGGGGTGAGGATCGTAGAGGTTTGTCAGGAGAATCTGATGAACAACCCTGCGTCATGGGATGACGGCTGGGGCAATAGGAAGCCCATTGTCGAAGGTAATCCTGATGACGGAAGTGACAACTATGCCAAATGGCATGGTTTTAATGTGTGGGAAGATGATATTAAGTATTGATAATGTATTAAAAAATAATAAGATGAAGATGAAACGCTTTTTCAGAATTTCGGTGCTTGCCTTGTGCATCTCGATGTCCTTGTCGTCTTTTGCCCAAGATAAACAGGATAGAATTAGTGTAGAGGAGATAAATTGGTCTGATAATAATCAGAGTTTAGAGTCAATTGTCAGCACTTCGGCTGAGCCGAAAATAACATATTTGTATGCAACAACTCCCAAAAAGTTTGTGACAGTGGGTGGTCGCTATGGAGCACAGCCTATCCTGGCAGAGGTGGGTATGAACTTCTATGTAGAGAAGGTCAGCGACGATGCTAACGGTCGTTATTACATCCACTCATGGGTGGATAATCCTACAACTTCTCATGATAATGGAAGTGCCGACTATCTTGGTGTCAAGCCTACCATGGTTGGTGATGAGCGCATCTATTCTGAGCCGAAAAATGAAGCTAAGAAGTCCATTTATTTGTTTGTGGATCGTGGAAAGCTTAATGCCGAGGATTATAAGGATGCGAGTGGTAATTTGATTAATTCTTCTCCCGATAGGGTACAATGGTATATTGAGCCTGTTAGTGGCACTACTAATGGTTATAAAATCTATTCTAAGTGGAAGGATAATCAGGGGTATAATGATAATGAAGAGCGAAAGTATTACCTGAGTTATTATCAAGGACCTACAAAAGAAAAACCAAAGAAGAAATTCCTGGTGGTTACTACGGAAGAAAGCAAGGCTGAGACGTTCTATTTCATTCAGATAGATGACTACCGTAAGGTTATTAACAGCCAGGATAAAAAGTATATCAATGTATCTGGTCTTGTGCAGGATGCTCGTTTCGAACGAAACAACAAAGGTATTAAAGGTTGGTCGCGTGGGGATTATGATACAGATCCAGAGTCAAAGAACAATGTTTGGCAGTTCCGTTACAACAGAAACGAAGATACCTTTGTTTACCCAAATTCGCAGGATAATGTGCAAGAACTGGCGTATATGACGGCTTGGGTAGGACCTAATGGCGACGAGCATGGTAAAAAAGGCAATTATTTGATTCAGAAAATCACAGGCTTGAAGCCGGGTCTTTATCGTGTCAATTGCCAGGGCTTTTATTTCAATCCTGGATATCAGAACGACAAGGACAATACTTCTTTTGTCTTTGCCTCGCAAAAATATGAGGATATAAGCAATCAGACGACTCTGAAGACCATTGAATCAGCAGACTGGAAATTGATGCAGGATATGACCTGTTGTGATTCCGAAAAAACAACGGATGGCTTGAATGGCTTTGATAATATTGTTATCAAGTATTGTGTCAATGCAGGTAAGATATTCGCAGAGAGCAATCCTTATGAAGACAAGGATGTGGACAGTCGTAAGTACGACAACAGTGTGGCAGTCCTCGTAAAGGCGGATGAAGGATCTGAGACAGGTACTCTCTTCATCGGTGCTGGCAAGAGAGTCAACGAGGGAGGCTATGCTTATTTCGACAATTTCCAGCTCTTCTATATGGGAGACAAGCAGTGGTATCTCGATGCTACGAACACAAGCACCTCTGAGTTTTCCCTTGAACCTAACTCTGATGGCACTTATACCCCAAAAGGCATCAACCACAATAAGGGCGCTGAACCGTATACGTTCCCTGTTATTTACAACATACGACGCTACTTCAACGTGGGTAAGTGGGAAAGCCTTATTCTTCCTTGCACACTGACAGGCGACCAGGTAAAGCAGACATTCGGAGGTGACCAGGAGGTGAAACTCAGTGCCTTTGACAAGGTGGAAGGAACCTGTGTCTATTTCAAGACCGTAGATACTGATAAGGAGGGTATCGTTGCAGGCAAGCCTTATATCATCAAGGTGGGAAAGAAAGCCGATATCGAGACAAAGAATGATGAATACACATTCCCTTGGGGTAACAATACCACGGTAAAGGTAAAGGGACCTATCTATCAGGTAAAGGGTGTTGTTCCTCCTACATTTACTGGTGAGGGCGTGACAACGGAAGAGGTGACTTCTGGTGGCTATAAGGTTCAGTTCCATGGCTACTATTACGACCCAGGTGTAGCTCCTGCTAATGCATACGTGGTAAATAACGGTGATATGTATCATCTCAGTTTAGACTGGAACAGTTTTGTGGGTACAAGCTGGTATGTCACCATAACAGATGCACAAGGCAAAGCCAAGGCTCTCTCGTTCAGCTTTGATGGCGATTCTTCTACGACAGCCATAGAGAACGTGGCAGGACAAGAGGATGCTGCGGTTCAAACCGAAGGATATGTCTATAACCTGAGCGGGCAACGCGTGGGTACCCGGAATGATATGAGCAATCTTTCTTCTGGCATATACGTTGTGGCTGGCAAGAAGTTTGTTGTTAAGTAATGTATGAACGTCAAATCATGAATGTAATAGAGAAGAGCATTATTGGCAAGAAGTGCCAGGAAGCCTGTGAGGATGGACTGGTCGTGACCGATGAATTCATCGCCGTCATAGACGGCAGTACGAGCAAGACCCCAAAGCATCTCAATCCAGAGATGAAGAATGGACGTTATGCCATGATGCTCATCTCTGAATATATCAGACAAGAATTGAAGGCGGATGCCTTGGCGGATGATTTCTGCCAAGGCATCACGCATTATATATGCGATAATGTGTATAAGCCTTTGGGCGTGGCTGAGCGATTGTTGCAGCATCCCGAGGAACGCCTTACGGCTTCTGCCGTTATTTACAGCAGAGCAAGGCAAGAGGTGTGGATGGTGGGCGATTGTCAGGCTCTCATCGGCGGAAAACTCTATGAGAACGGTAAGCCCTACGAGCAAGAGATTGCAGAGAGGCGAGTTGCCTTGATAAAGGAAGGAATGCTTCCTGCTGAGGCTCGCAGGCAAATAGAGCCTTTGCTCGTCGAGGCGATGCTTTCGGGACAAAACAAGACTTATACTGTTATTGACGGTTTCCCCATTTATCAGGAGGGGGTAAAGGTAGTGCCTGTATCTTCTTCTGAGATTATTCCTGCTTCTTCCGAGATTGTATTGGCGAGCGATGGCTATCCTTTCCTCAAGCCTACTCTGGCAGAGAGTGAGGAAGCCTTGGCTAATCAAATCGCCAACGATCCTCAAAACATCAGCTGTTTCATCGCAACCAAAGGCCTTGTGGAAGGCAACAAGAGTTTTGACGACAGAACCTATATCCGCTTCCTGCCATAGGCTGTTGGGGCGATACAATCAGACAAACGTATATAAATAACACGGGCTGCCAGGATTCCTGGCAGCCCTACTATTACGTTAGTATGTTATGAAAAATTTGAGAGAAATGAAACTTCACAGTTTCAGAGTTGTTTTACTAAACATGATTTTATAGAGAAAGCATAGAAATTTATCATTTCAGTATGTTGGAAGCCGGATCGGCAGCCACTTGGTTGATATTGGATTGCTGCATGGAGTCGACCGATACCGAGTCGGCAATGGCAGCTACTGATACACCGTGAACCGATTGTCCGTTTCCTGTATTTCCTACGTATTCGGCATCTTTCTGGAAAGGTACTTGGGCGGCATTGCCCAGAGTAAGGAAGATAGCCACCATGGCCGCAGCCTTGAACAGAGGTTTCAGTCGCTCTGTCAGCGATATTACCTTTGCCTTTTCTGGCTTCTGGCTTTCCTCGCCTTCTATGATGTCCATCATCTTTTGGTCAAAGTCATCGCCCAAAGCCTCGTTCTTGCTTTCGCCAAGCTCGTAGGTAAAGAGAGCCTTATAGGACTCCAGCTCGGAAGGAATCTCTTCCTGACTGAAGAATGTGCGGAGGATGTCTTCCTCTTCGAGGGAGGTTTCGCAATTCCAGTAGCGCTCTAAAAGCTGTTTGATGTACTTATAGTCCATATTTGTCGAATTGTTGAAATCGTTGTTTTATTGTTTGACGAGCCCTGAAGATATTGATCTTTACCTGTTCTTCGGTGATGCCGAGAATCTGGGCAATGTCTTTGTAGGCTTTTCCCTCAATATCGCGTAGCTGTATGCAACTGCGTTGCTTTTCGGGAAGTTCGTCTATCATCCTCTTTACGATGTCCAGCTTGTCTTTCTGAATCATTCGTTCTGAAGGATTCGAGGAGGCGTCCGGCCTTTCTGTCTTCTCATCTTCGAGCGATCCGTTCTGATTCTCCATCTTCTTGATGCGGTCGAGCGAGAGATTTCTTGCGACAATGAGGCTGTAGGCTTCGATGGAGTCTAACTGTTGCCATCTGTCGCGCGAGTTCCAGACTTTTATCAGTGTGTCTTGCACGATGTCTTCGGCTTCCTCTCTGTTGAGAGTAATGCGCAGAGCCAGTCTGAAGAGCTTGTCCTTCAGTGGCAAAACATCGTTTCTGAAACTGATTTCTTTCATCCTCTCTAATTGTAATGACGATTTGCTTGCAAGAAAGTTACAGGCAAATGCTGAAAATGTTTATATTTAACAATCTCTAACAATTTGGAGCGAAGAGAGAGGCGCTTATGATGTGGCGTTCTTCACTCTTCCCTCTTTATATTTTTCCTCTTCGTTCTTCACTTGATGACGGTACCCTGTTTGCCGTCTATGGCTGTTGCCAGAGTGATAATCACCTCCTTCACGCCTGCGTCTACGGCAGCAAGGGCATTCTCTATCTTCGGAATCATACCTCCGCCGATGGTTCCGTCAGCCTGGTATTTCTCGAAGTCGGCTCGTGTGATGACAGGAATCACGCTGTTGTCGTCATCGGGATTGGAAAGCACGCCCTTCTTCTCGAAACTGTATATCAGTGTCACATCGTAGTAGGGAGCCAAAGCCTTGGCTGTTTCGCTTGCTATGGTGTCGGCATTGGTATTCAGAATATTGCCATTGCCGTCGTGAGTCAATGGAGCCATGACGGGTGTAATGCCTTCCTGGATAAGGGTTTGCAGCATCTTGCCATTGGCACGCTCCACGTCGCCTACATATCCGAAGTCTACTCCGTCCTTGACGGGGCGTTTGTGGCTGTGTATCACATCCATGTCGGCACCTGTCAGTCCGAGTGCGTTTACGCCCTTGGCTTGCAACTTGGCAACAAGGTTCTTGTTGACCAAGCCTCCATATACCATGGTTACCACCTCCAGCATCTGTGCGTCGGTGATGCGTCTGCCATTCACCATTTTGCTCTCTATACCCAAGGCTGCTGCTACTTTGGTAGCGCGTCTGCCTCCGCCGTGTACCAGTACTTTCTTTCCTGGTATGGCGGCAAAATCTGTAAGGAGTTGTGCCAGTTGCTCGTTGTCCTCAACGACGGCGCCGCCCACCTTTACGATTGTTACTTTCTCCATATCTGTCTATATTTTGATAATGACAGTACAAAGTTACAACTATTTTGCTAAAAACCTATACTTATAGTCGGCTCTTTTGTTTCTTTAACTCTACAATGTGCCTTTATCTCTGCGAAAAATTGTATTTTTGCACGATTGCTAAAGCAAATGAATAGTAATAGATTATAAATAACAGATATGAAAAAAGTATTTGTAAGCGGATGTTATGACCTCCTTCACAGCGGACATGTGGAGTTCTTCCGTCAGGCATCACAGTATGGTGAATTGTATGTCGGCATAGGTTCCGATTCCACTATCTTGGAGTATAAGCATCATAAAACCTTCTATCCGGAGCAGGAACGCCTGTTCATGGTAAAGTCTATCCGATACGTGAAAGATGCATTCATCAATGCCGGTTCGGGCATCATGGACTTTGTGCCGACGGTAGAGTTTCTGCATCCCGACGTGTTTGTTGTGAATGAAGATGGAAGCAGCGACACCAAGCGAAAGTTCTGCGAGGAGCATGGTATAGAGTATGTAGTGTTGGAGCGTACTCCTGCTGAGGGACTGACAGCCCGTTCGAGTACAGATATCAAGAATGGAACCTGTGCCTTGCCAACCCGTCTTGATTTGGCTGGCACATGGATTGATCAGCCTTACGTGAGCTGTTATGCTCCAGGTTGGGCCATTACCATGTCGTTGGTTCCTACCTTTGAGGTGCGCGAGCGCTGTGGACTTTCCACTTCCACCCGAAACATGATCAAGAAGATATGGCCAGTGAAGTTGCCCGATATGGATCCTGAAATCTTGTCGAAGTTGGTCTTCTGTTTCGAGAACGACCCTGAGCGCAATGATGGCATCGTAAGTGGAGCACAGGATGCCATCGGAATCTGTATCCCTGGTTTGTGCCGTCATTACTACAACAACCGTTTCTGGCCCGAGAAGTTTGAGCGTTGCGATGATGAGGCGATACTTTCCTGGCTGGAGGAACATCTCTGCATGATAGCGATGGAGCCCCGTCGACCTGGCTGCTCTGTCGTCGAGGGTAAGGACATCACCGAGGTGAAGGTGAAGGCTTTGGCTCAGGCTGCCGACGACAGCTGGCAAGCCATTATGGCTAAGGACTATAAGGGTTTCGCCCGTGCCTACAAGGCTTCGTTTGACGCTCAGGTTAGTATGTTCCCTGCCATGATTCAGGGTTGTGTCCAAGGTTATATTGACAAGTATTCAGCTCTGCCCGATGTGAAGGCATGGAAGATGCCTGGAGCTGGTGGCGGTGGATATCTGGCCTTGGTGGTAGACGATGTGAAGAAATTTGCCGAGGCTCATCCTGAGGCCATCACACTAACGATAAGAAGAAAGTAACGTGACGATGAAAAAGATTGTTCCCGGGCAGTATCTGCTGCCTTTTGTGCTCATAGCATCGCTGTTTTTCTTTTGGGGGTTTGCTCATAGCATCCTCGATATTCTGAACAAGCACTATCAGGATGCCCTTGTCATATCCAAGACTCGCTCTGCCCTGGTGCAGGCGATGGTGTATGGAGGTTATTTTATCATGGCCATACCTGCCGGTACCATTATCCGCAAGTGGGGCTATAAGGCAGGAGTGCTTACAGGACTGGTGCTTTATGGCATTGGTGCCTTGCTCTTCATTCCGGGCGAGATGATTATGTCGTTCAACTTTTTCCTGGTCTGCCTGTTTGTGATAGGCTGCGGACTTACCTGTCTGGAAACAGCATCCAATCCTTATATTGCTGTCCTTGGCGATGAGGAAACCTCAGCCTCAAGACTCAACCTGGCTCAGTCGCTCAATGGATTGGGCTGGATAGTCGGTCCTTTGGTAGGAGGACTTCTTGTCTTCCGTGGAGCTGATGGCAACAGTGGTTCGGTGGCCTTGCCTTACACCATTATAGGCCTTGCCGTGCTGCTTATCGCCATAGTAATAGGTCGCGTGAAGCTACCCGAGATAAAAGAGGAGAAACAGGATGCTGAGACAGCTTCGGGGGTGTCGTTGTGGCATTCCCGCACCTTTGTCTTCGGTTTGACAGCCATTTTCTTCTATGTGGCTGCCCAGACGGGTATCAACAGTTTCTTTATCAATTATGTCACCGAGAGTATTCCTTCTGTTTCGGCTCGAGATGCTGCCTTGATGCTGTCGTTTGGTGGTATGGGCTTCTTCTTTGTCGGTCGATTGTTGGGCAGTTGGGGCATGAACTATGTCAAGGCAGGCATCTTGCTGTTGTTCTGCGCCTTGGGCGCCTCAGTCTGTATGCTGGCGGTTATCTTAGGTGCTGGTATGCTGGCTGTAGTGGCTTTGGTGTTGACCTATCTTTGCGAGTCCATCATGTTTCCCACTATCTTTGCCTTGGCATTGCGAGGGCTTGATGCCGGCAGTACGAAGCGTGGCTCTTCTTATCTCATCATGGGAATCGTGGGTGGAGCTATTGCTCCTGTACTGATGGGTGCTCTTGGCGAAACCGACATGGCTGTTGGCTTCATAGTACCTTTGGTTTGCTTTGTCGTTATAGCAGCCTTTGCCCTTCATGTGACAAAGGCAAAGAAACTGGCGTAGTGTAAGTAAGTCAGTGTATTGAAATAAAAAAGAACCGTACTGTTGTGTCCTTTTAACATTAAGTACGGTTCTTTCTATAATAAAGGTATTACTCCTGCTTGTCGTTACTTCGTGCTGCAGTTGCCTTTGATTGCCTCAGCTTTCTTGCTGCAACCTCCACAACCCTCTTTCTTTACTTCTGTTTTCTGACTGCAGCAGCTTCCAGCTTTCTTTTCGCCGTCCTTCTTGCAGCAGCTGCCTTTAGTTGCATCGGCTTTCTTGCAACCGCCACAACCCTCTTTCTTTGCTTCAGCTTTCTCACTGCAGCAGCTTCCGGCTTTCTTCTCGCCGTCCTTCTTGCAACAGCTGCCTTTTGTTGCATCAGCTTTCTTGCTGCAGCCACCACAGCCTTTTTTCTTGGCTTCGCCAGTTACAACAGTTGCCTCGTAGCCAATCTTGGCAAAGCCCTTGGCAATGTTCTCTGGAGTTGTCTTGTCGGCATCATACTCGATAGTTACTTTCTGGTCGGGCACGCTGGTGGTAATCTGTTTGATTCCCTTCTCAAAGCGCAGGTTGCCCTTGATCTTGTTCTCGCAGTTCTCACAGTGCATCTGTGGAAGAGTGGTGAACACTACTGTCTTAATGTCTTTTGCAAACATGCTGATGGCAAATACCAGCATGGCGGTTACTGTCATAATCTTTTTCATAATTTTTCCTTTCTTTTATGATTAAAATCTTTAATTAATAATGAATATTTCTTGTTTTTACTTATCCCGAAGCGAGAACTCTGTCGGTAAAGCACCTTTTGATTAGAGTTTTCCGAAGTTTACACGGATACCGATATAGCCCATGGCCCCATTGATAGGACCCCATACCATATTGGTGTCAAACTGGCTGCCCCAAGGATTCATGGCATCTACTACAGGGTGCTTTTGCTTGAAGCCTGTCAGGTTTTCGCCTCCTATATAGATGGAGAAGTGGCGGAACCAACGGGTGATTTGTGCACTGAGCAAGGTGTAAGCCTTGAAGTTCTGGTCCCATGAAGGCTCACCGTTGGCAAGGGTATAGGCTTGTGGCATTCTTCCTCCGCCATTGAGCTGCAAGGTGGCATCAAACTGCCAAAGTCCGAGCGGAGTCTTGTAGGAGGCCGAAACCAGACCTTTGTACTTGCTGAGCAAAGGCTTGTCCATACGTATGCCGTCGTAGGTTTCCTTGACATAGTTGCGGCGATAGGCTGCTGTAAGGGTCATGCCTTTGAAGATGGGGTAGGTAGCGTCTATCTGGAACACGTGCGAATAGCTCTTGCCGTCAAGATTGGAAATGCGAACCTCGTGTACATTACTGTCGAAGTTGATGACAGCCTGGTTCTGGAAATTGGTGTAATAATACTCAGCATTGAGCTTGAGTGTCTGACCAAACAGCGGTATGTTCATCTGGCTGCTGATGCCATAGTTCCATGCTTCCTCCTGTTTTAGGTTGTCGTCGATGACGAGTCTTCTGCTGCTTGCCAGGAGATAGTTGTTCTCAGCAAGAGCATGTACTGAGCGATAGCCTTTTCCTGCAGAAATGCGGAAGCCTATGATGTCGTTGGCCTGCCATTTCACATGGAAACGTGGTGTGACGAAGTTGCCGTACAGACTGCTGTGGTCGGCACGGATTCCTGCCATCACGATGAGCTTGTTGTTGAGATTATAGGTGTATTGAGCATAGATGCCCGGTACGGTTTCCTTCTCATTGTCGCGTATCTTGGCTTGAGCCTGGTCGTCGGTGAGACGGTATTGCTGACCCAAGTAGTCGTGGTTGAGGCTCACACCTGTTGAGAGGTTGTGCTGCTTATTGAAGTTGTGCTCAAACATGAGTGAGGCATACAGGTTTTTCTCATTCACGTAGTAGGTCTTATGTCCATAGAGGGCATCTTCCTGGTGCATGGATCCTGTAGTCATGAGGGCAATATTGGTGCCGTGCTCCTTATTGAGAATGAACGCGTGTTTCATGTAAGCCTCATACCGGTTGGTCTTGATGTCTATACCATAGAGTTCCTTGCCCTCCATGGCTTTTTTCATGTCGTCGTCCATCTCCTTAAGGGTCTGTCCTCCGCGACGATGCTCGCTGATGAGCGAGATGCCGGCACGCAACATGTAGTGTTCCGACTTGAAAATCCATCGGTTCTGCAAGTTGTATTGCAGAATGTTGGGCATATCCTTGAAGCCATCCATGTTCATATCGTTGGCTCCCCATCTGTTCTCATAGTGTGTAAGCAACTCGGTGGTGAGCTTGCTGTTGAGATGTACGTTGGCAGAGGCGTTGGCTTCCAGCTTTCCGTCGGTGTCGCCATAGAGGTTCGCCTCCACGCCAGGCTCGGCATCTGCCTTGAGATATTCCACGTTGATCTGTCCTGTAATGCTTTCATATCCGGCTTTTACCGATGAGGCTCCCTTGCTAACCTGTATGCTCTGCATCCATGGACCAGGCACGTAACCCAAAGAGAATGGGGCTGCTGCGCCACGGAAGTTGGGCAGGTTTTCTGTCATCATCTGCACGTATGTTCCTGCAAGTCCGAGCAGCTTGATTTGTCTTGCTCCTGTTGCCGCATCGCTATAGTTGACATCTACAGAAGGATTGGTGGTGAAGCTCTCGCCCAGGTTGCAGCAGGCAGCCTTGAAGAGTTCGTCTTTGTTGATGATAGAACCATTGATGGCTCCTGCCAGTCTACTTACGCCAGCCTTGCGGCTCACCACGGTTACTTCCTTAATCTCCTGGTCGGCTATTGTGTCTTTCTTTTCGTTGGGTTGCACTTCGCTCTGGGCAAAGCTTGCCAGTGGCATCATGAGGGCGATGCCAAGTAAAGTATGCTTTGTGTTCATTGTTATCTTATTTTTCGTTGTCCTTTTTCATCTTTTTATCTTATTTCTGATGAGGTTTATGCGCATAGTGAGGCTAACCTTCATCATGTTGACAAGATGGAGGTTCAAATGGTCAGGACTTCAATAAGATAGAGATACAGTTTCGGTGGCGGACTGTATCCGGTTTTGGGAATGATGTTGCTCAGTGTTCTTGTTGCCATGAAAGACAAATAAGGCATTTGCCACTCATGAATAATCGCCATCAAAGGCTGGAAGGCATGAAAGTCGAAAGCTGTTGGCTGTACTTGTGTTGTTGGCGACAGCTGTACGCTTGTTACCTTCATGCATCCTTTGGTGGTGTCGGAATTACCACCGTTCTGTGCTGTATGCGACAGTATCACGGTTGTCTTGCCGGAACATGAGCAATGAAGAAATGTTACCCCGCTTCCCATGATAACGAGTACCACGGCAAGAAAGAATGTAAACGATATGTGTAATAGTTTCTTCATTTTCGGTTGCAAAAATAACACGGTTTTTATTAAATATGCAAGTTTTTGCTTGCTTTTTAATGTTATTTAAATAGAAACATTATCTTTAGAAACTATTCGGCACCCCTATAGCCATGAGTAGTTATTTTAGCACTACGCATTTGTTTTCTGTTACTTATGAATTTGTTCTGTCTCTTGTTGAAAAATCTCCGTTCCGTGATACTGAATGTGCGTTCCGTACTTTGGAATGTGCGTTCCGTACTTTGGAATGGCGGTTCCGTATCACGGAACGGAGATTTTAATCCTATTGCGACCAATGTTGGTTGCCTATATGGCTTCTGTTCACTTTCTAAGAAAAGAAAGAGGGCATATCAATAGCCTATTAAGACTTTGATATGCCCTCTGTATGAGGAATCTTGATAATCTGTTTACTGCAGATAGGTGTATCCGAAGAGTCCGTTGCGATAGGTGGCAAGGAATTCCTTGCCCTCTTCGAGTGAAATCTTTCCTTCTTTCACGCTCTTGGTAACCCACTGCTCCAACTGGCGGACGAGTTTCTTGGGATTATACTGCACATAGTCGAGCACCTCTTCTACTGTCTCGCCGTCGAAGATTTGGTCGATGTTGTACTTGCCGTCCTTTACTGATATATGTGCCGCATTGGTGTCGCCGAACAGGTTGTGCATGTCGCCCAATATTTCCTGGTAGGCTCCTACGAGGAACACGCCGAGGTAATAAGGCTCGTTGTTCTTGAGTGCGTGCAGCGGAAGTACATTGCCAATATGGCCATCGGTCACAAAGTTGGCTACTTTTCCATCGCTGTCGCAGGTGATGTCCTGTAAGGTGGCTTTTCTTACTGGGCGCTCGTTGAGTCGCTGTATAGGCATGATAGGGAAGAGCTGGTCGATGGCCCAACTGTCTGGCAGACTCTGGAAGAGCGAGAAGTTGCAGAAATACTTGTCGGCAAGCAGTTTGTCGAGTCCTCGCAGTTCTTCTGGGATGTGCTTCATGTGCTTTGCCAGATTGTTAATCTCATGGCATACACTCCAGTACATGGCTTCTATCTCGGCTCTTGTCTTGAGGTCAACGATGCCATGCGAGAAGAGTTCCAAAGCCTCGTCGCGTATCTGCTCAGCGTCGTGCCAGTCCTCGAGCATATTGCGTGGATTCAGGTTGTCCCAGATATCATACAGGTCTTTTACCAGCTGGTGGTCTTCTTCCTTGGCCTCAAACTCCTCGGGCATCTCTGGCAGCGAGGCTGTCTCGAGTACATCGATGACGAGTACTGAATGATGTGCCGAAAGGGAGCGACCACTTTCGGTGATAAGATTAGGGTGTGCGATATTGTTCTTGTTGGCTGCATCGACAAAAGTATAAACGCAGTCGTTCACATACTCCTGGATGGAATAGTTGACGGAGCTTTCGCTGCTTGAAGAACGTGTTCCGTCGTAGTCGACTCCCAATCCGCCTCCGCAGTCAACAAAGTCGACATTATACCCCATCTTGTGCAGGTTGATATAGAACTGTGCAGCCTCGCGCAAGGCTGTTTGTATGCGTCGTATTTTGGTAATTTGGCTTCCGATGTGGAAGTGTATGAGCCGTAGGCAGTCGTGCAGCCCCATCTCATCGATCTTGTTGAGTGCTGTGAGCAACTCTGCGCTTGTCAGACCAAACTTGGATGCATCGCCGCCACTGTCAGCCCACTTGCCAGAGCCTGATGAGGCCAACTTGATACGTATTCCGATATTGGGTCTTACGTTGAGTTTTTTGGCAGTCTTGGCAATGATATCGAGCTCGTTGAGTTTTTCTACTACGATGAAGATACGCTTGCCCATCTTCTGTGCGAGGAGAGCCAGTTCGATATAGCTTTCGTCCTTGTATCCGTTGCAGATGATGAGCGAGTCGCTCTGGCACTGTACGGCAATGACAGCGTGGAGTTCTGGCTTAGAGCCAGCCTCAAGACCGAGATTGAACTTTTTGCCATGCGATATGATTTCCTCTACGACCGGCTGCATCTGGTTGACCTTGATAGGATAGATGACAAAGTTTTCGCCTTTGTATCCATATTCCTCCTTGGCTTTTTGGAAGCAACTGGCAGTCTTTTCGATACGATTGTCGAGAATGTCGGGGAATCGGAGCAGCACGGGAGCCGTGATGTCTCGCAGGGCTAACTCGTCCATGACGTCGCGTAGGTCTATCTGCGTGTTGTCTTTGCATGGAGTTACATAGACATCTCCTTTTTCGTTGATGCCAAAGTAAGAAGTGCCCCAACCTTTGATGTTGTAGAGTTCATTCGAGTCTTCAATAGTCCATTTCTTCATTTCTTTTCTTCTGGAATGAATGTAGTTTTGTTGTGATGTGTTATATTTTAATTGGGTTGTTTCAGTTTGTAGCCTCGTTGTAGCCTTCGGCTTGAAGCCTGATTCCGAGGTTCTTTATATACCCAACTGCAGGCGCAGTTTTTTTACCGTATTCTGTATCTTGTCATAATCGTCGATTACATCGATGTCGAAGATGTGCTGTGCCTTCAGATAGAAGGGCTCTCGCCGTTTGAGTTGTTCCTTGATGAAGGTTTCCACCTCCTCGGGGGTCTTGTTTAGCAGCAGTGGTCGCACGCCCTTGCCCATCTGCAGATGGGCGTGGAGAGTCTCGGGAGTAGCCTTCAGATAGACGGTGGTTCCCAACTGGTTCATATAGTCCATGTTGTCAAAAAAGCAGGGTGTCCCGCCCCCGCAACTTACAACAACGTTCTCGAACTCGGCTACTTCGTGCAGCATGTTGTGCTCAATGATACGGAATCCCTCTTCGCCTTTCTCGTCGAAGATTTCCTTGACGGTCTTGTGCATGCGAGTTTCGATATACCAGTCGAGGTCGTAGAACATGACGCCCAACTCCTTGGCAAGGGCTTTGCCGACTGTTGTCTTTCCGGCGCCCATATATCCGATGATGATAATCGACTTCATAGGCTTACTTACGACGGCTTGCTTTAGGCTCTGGAGCCTCTTTGATGATGTTCATACACTCTTCATATGAGAGTTCCTCTACATGAGTCTGCTTGTTCTTGGGAATGCGGTAGTTCTTTCCATCATAGGCAATGTAGGGACCGTAGCGGCCGTTCAGCAGCTCGAGCTTGGTATCTTCATCGAACACTTTGATGTGGCGTTTCTGCTCACTCTCTCGTTTCTCTCTTATCAACTCAATGGCTCTTTCGAGTGTAAGGTTCATTGGGTCTTCGTCCTTCGGGATGGAAACATACTTCTTATTGTGGAGAACGTAAGGGCCAAAGCGACCTGCACCGATGGTAACAGGTGTTCCCTCATATTCGCCTACCTCGCGGGGAAGCTTGAAGAGTTCGATAGCCTCGTTGAGTGTGATGGTCTCAATACTCTTGTCGGCAGGCAACTGTGCGAAGAGAGGCTTTTCCTTATCTTCGGCAGATCCAATCTGTACCACTGGTCCGAAACGTCCTATCTTGACGAATACAGGGCGTCCGCTCTTTGGGTCGACTCCCAGTGAACGCTCGCCGGCTTTATGCTCACTGCGTGCATTTATCACCTTGTCCACTTCGGGTTCAAAGCTTTGGTCGAATTTCTTCATCCATTTATTCCACTCGGTATTGCCCTCTGCGATGTCATCAAACTTTTTCTCCACATTGGCAGTAAAGTTGTAGTCCATGATGTCGGGGAAGTTCTTCATCAGGAAGTCGTTGACCACGATGCCGATATCTGTAGGCAGCAGTTTGCCTTTCTCTGAGCCGGCCATTTCCTTCTTGAATTTCTGTGTCACCTTGATGCCCTTCAGTGTGCTGACTGTATATGAACGCTCTGTGCCACTCTTGTCACCTTTCTGCACATACTCACGTTGCTGAATGGTGCTGATGGTTGGTGCATAGGTAGAAGGACGGCCAATGCCGAGATCCTCGAGTTTCTTTACAAGACTCGCCTCCGTATATCTTGCAGGAGCCATAGAGAATCGCTCGGTGGCTGTTATCTCACGGCGCTGCAGCTTGTCGCCATGACGCATGGCTGGCAGGATGTGTGAAGACTCCTCGCCGTTTTCCTCCTCATCGGTTGATTCGCGGTAAACTTTCAAGAAACCATCAAAGACAACTACCTCGCCGTTGGCGACAAACTTCTCTGTAGTGTTGTCTATATCGATATTGATGGTTGTCTTCTCTATCTGTGCGTCTGCCATCTGTGAGGCGACGGTGCGTTTCCATACAAGCTCGTAGAGTCGCTTCTCCTGATTGGTTCCGTCTATGGTAAGTGCGGTCATGTCTGTAGGGCGGATAGCCTCGTGTGCTTCCTGTGCGCCCTTCGAACTGGTGTGATAGTTGCGGGTCTGGCTGTATTTGTCACCATATACCTTCTTGATCTCGGCTGCACTGGCATCCTTACAGAAAGTTGACAGGTTGACGCTGTCGGTACGCATGTATGTGATACGTCCGCTTTCGTAGAGTCGCTGTGCTATCATCATGGTCTGGCTTACGGTGAAGCCCAGCTTGCGGGCAGCCTCTTGCTGCAGTGTAGAAGTAGTGAAAGGAGGCGCAGGAGTGCGCTTCAATGGCTTCTTGCTCACTGCGTCGACGGTAAATTGTGCGTCCATGCACTTCTCGAGGAAGGCATCAACTTCTTCCTGGGTTTTGAAGTGCTTGTCGAGCTCAGCCTTTACTTCGGTTGCGTTGCCGCTCTCATTGATGAGGGCAAAGATGGCATTCACACGGAAGTATGGCTCACTCTTGAATTTCTGTACCTCTCGCTCACGCTCTACGATGAGGCGTACTGCAACACTCTGCACACGACCGGCAGAAAGGGCAGGTTTCACCTTACGCCAAAGCACGGGTGAGAGTTTGAAACCTACGATACGGTCGAGTACACGACGTGCCTGCTGGGCATTGACTAAGTTCATGTCCAGATGGCGTGGGTGCTCTATGGCATCCAGTATGGCAGGTTTGGTAATCTCATGGAAAACGATACGGTTTGTCTTCTCCTCATCCAGTCCGAGTACTTCGCAAAGGTGCCAGCTGATAGCTTCTCCCTCGCGGTCCTCATCGGAAGCCAGCCAAATCTTCTTGGCTTTCTTGGCTGCCGATTTCAATTCGGTAACGAGCTTTTTCTTCTCTTCTGGAATCTCGTAATCTGGTTCCATGGTCTGCTCGTTTATACTCAATTCCCTCTTTTTCAAGTCGCGTATATGACCGTAAGAGGACATAACCTTATAGTCTTTTCCTAAGTACTCTTCGATTTTCTTGGCCTTTGCAGGGCTCTCGACGATAACTAAATTTTCTTGCATAAGCTTATATACAATTTTTCTTTCGGTTGGCAAAAGTAAGTAAACTTTTTGCTTATACCTTATTATATGGGGATTTTTTTTGCTTTTTTAATGTTTTAGGCTCTAAAATCGGTCGTATGAGGGTAAAAGGCAGGTTTTTCTGCTTTTTGTCTTGTTGTAATAGTCAAGTCTTGTTTTGGAATAAAGGCATCAACAAAAAAGCCAGACATGTGGTGAAACATGAATGGCAGTTTGTACTTTCGGCTTTGGCTTTTTCTCTTCAGGACTTTTTAAGAAACCGGCTGAGCCCCTGACGGATGGAACGCAGACCAAACTCCTCTATCCGTATCTCGTTCAGAGGAATCCACAGGTATTCTGCAGCATCGTCTTTTGCCTCGACATGTGAGAGGTCTTTCACTTCTACAATATAAAACATATCGAGTGTGTGGATGGTGAGCCCAGAATAGAGATAAAGGTTGGGGATACTGAACTGGTAGGCTACGGATGTAGCCTCCAGTCCTGTCTCTTCCATCACTTCGCGCATGACCCCTTCTTCGCCCGTCTCCTCCATGTCTACGAATCCTCCAGGTAAGTCGAGAGTGCCCTTGGCTGGGTCGTTCTTGCGCCTTACCACCAATAGCTCGTCTTTCTCATTCATGATAAAGGCTACGGTGGCGCTGCTTGGATTGGCATAGTATGTGAATCCGCAACTTCCGCACTTCTTGCTTTTGAAGTTGTTGATTTCGAAGTGTGTTGAACCGCAGATAGGGCAGAATTTGAATTTGCTTAGAGGATGCTCCATGATGGGTTGTGTTTTATTCTTGTTTGATAGTTTACCAGTTGTCTGTGCGGAATGGGAATAGAGGAAGTCCACCTGTATTTGCCATGTTGCCGAGCTGGAAGTTCTTGAAACAATAGCGCAGGGCAACAGGCTTCTTTACCTCAGGGCTTACCACGGTGATACATTCATTCCACGTGTCGTTGCCTGGCTGCCAGAAATGGCGGGCTGTAGCAGGATGGAACATTTTGTCCTCGCCTGCAATCTCGAATCCCTCGATGTTGTCGAAGCGGTTGTAGGCACCAAAAGTGTTGTGTCATGAAAAGTCTCATCTTTTGCCTTTTTAGGTTTATGTTTATTTTAGGTTCAGTGTTTTCCTCTATATGGATATAAACATCTGTCTTATAGGAGAATAAAAAGGGGTGTGCGGTGAAGGGGTGTTGTGAAAGAATGGGGGAGACCCCTTACAGCAATGCTTTGATTGCTGCATCAAGGTCTTTGATCTGTACATCGCGAGAGCGCAATGTGTTACTTCTGTCAATAAGGAAGAAAGTAGGGATGCTCTGTACGTTGTACTTAGCCACACTTGCTCCCTGAATGCCGTCTTCATCGCGTACGCTTATCCATGGCAGGGCGGCTGTGGATGTCTTCCAGAAATGCTCGTCGGGATCGACTGATACCTGATAGATCTCAAATCCTGCTGCATGGTACTTGTTGTATAGCTCGCGGAGCATCATGATTCGCTTGGTGCTCTGTTCGCCGGCAAAAAAATGGAAGTCGAGCAGAACCACCTTACCTTTCAGGTCGGTGAGTTTGCGTGTCACACCCTTGTTGTCTTGCAGGGCGAGTTCGATGACTCCGTTCACCTGTACCTTGCTGGCATCGAGTTGCTGTGCTGCCATCTGGTTCTCAATGATGCGTATGTCTTTCATGCCCTGTATGGCAATGTTGTGCAGGTTCTTTCCGCGTTCGGCATTGGGATAGTAAGTGTCCCAGCTTGTAGCTACTGCCGCGAATACCTTGACGTCGTCTTTGTTGTTGCGTGGGTTGAAGATAAGAGTGTTCACACGTCCTACCTGCAGAGTCTGGAACAGAGCATAGTAAGATGATGCCATCATAGGAGCCTTGAAGATATAGTTGGTCTTGATATCCTGCTTGTAGGCATTGATGGCACGGTCGATGATGACATCGGCAGAGTCGACACCTACATTAGGATTTTGGGCTATCTCGTTGACGAGAGCCTGCAGTTTCATCTGCTTGAGTGACAGCTCCTTGATGGTGCTGCAGTTTTCTGAACCTTCCACTGTATACTGGTAGCTCATGCTTGGGTATGCAGCCTTCACGCTGATGGTTTCTGTGGAGTCGATGGAGAGGTTGATGGTCTGTCCGGCAATGCGCAGGCGATAGAAGTCAGGACATACTGAGTCTTTGGCTGTTTCCTCGAAGGCAAAAGAACCATCTTCACCGAGCTTTACAGAGTCGATAGCTACAGGTCCGTCGAGGCTGATGTTCTCCAGATAGAGCATGGAGTCTTTCGCCTCGGTAATGTTTCCGTTGATGTGGAACTTCTTGTTGCTGCAAGAAGCAAAAGTCAGTGCAGCCATTACTACGACCGCAGCTGAATAGAGTTTGGTTATCTTCATGTGTCTTGTTATTTTGCAAAATTATCGGTTGCAAAGGTAGCAATAAAATCGGAATAAACCATCAGCAAAGAATAAAATATTCAAAAAACTTGAAAATAAATGTGGTTTTCTTTGCTTATTAATAATAAAAGAGGTATCTTTGCGCCGTTTTATATATTAGATGTTAGACAAAACAATAAGTTTTTAAATTTTTAGATGAACGTAATTACAAAAAGTGTTCAGTTGCCTGATGGAAGAACCATCA
>ERZ1026886.504-NODE-504-length-19899-cov-84.668766_pt1 | contig 19899 bp, 8 predicted proteins | sample MGYA00380173_ERZ1026886 | MGnify/ENA primary metagenome ERZ1026886 (study PRJEB33269, sample SAMEA4719809) | human gut metagenome | biome: human-associated habitat; feature: organic feature; material: feces | place: Cameroon | collected 2013-10 ... | reverse complement strand
TTCCGTTAACTCAGCGTAATCCGATGAAGAAAAACGATGAAGCAACAAAAAAGATAAAACTTGAAAACAAGATAAAAAAAAGCAATCATGAACAAAAAGAAACTGATCTATTGTAGCAGTTGTCTGGCTGCCGCCCTCCCGGGACTGGCTGCCAACGCAGCCTCAGCTACCCCAGAAGCCAACGGAAACAGCAGCCAGAAGGCTACCCCCGACCGCCCCAACATCGTCTTCATCCTAGCCGATGACCTCGGATTGGGCGACCTCTCCTGCTATGGCAGTCAATGTATCAAGACCCCGAACATCGACCATCTAGCCGAAACGGGAACCCGATTCACACAGAGCTATGCCGGTTCGGGAATCAGTTCGCCATCCCGCTGCGCCCTGATGACAGGCAAGAACACGGGCAACACAACCATCCGCGACAACACCTGCACAGCCGGCGGACTGACCGGTTACAAGATTAATCCGAAAGGTGATACCACCATCGTGCGCAGAGCCAACATCCTGCCTACCGATACCACCCTCGCCACCGTACTGAAAGCCGCAGGCTACAAAACCTGTCTGGTCAACAAGTGGCATCTCGACGGATACGACCCGAAGGCATCGCCTATCTACCGTGGCTTCGATGAATTCCACGGCTGGCTCATCAGCACCGTAGAGTCGAACTCACCTTATTATTACCCCTACAACCGGTTCGACAACGACAAGCTCATCCACATCAAGGCAAACGAGCACGACAAGCACGTGAAGCACAACACCGATATCTCTACCGATGATGCCATCAGCTTCATCAAGCGCAACAGGAACCATCCGTTCTTCCTCTATCTCGCCTACGATGCACCCCACGAGCCATACATCATTGACAACACCTCGTGGTATGACGACGAAACGTGGGATATGAACGACAAGCGATATGCCTCGCTCGTTACCCACATGGATGCAGCCATCGGCAGACTGCTGAAGACCCTGGACAAGCTGAAGCTCCGCGACAATACGCTCGTCATCTTTGCTTCGGATAACGGCGCAGCCGTGCAAGCCCCACTGAAGCTCTTCAACTGCAACGCCGGTTTCCGTGGCAGAAAGGCACAGCTCTACGAAGGCGGCATCCGCGTGCCGTTCATCGTGAACCAGCCCAACCGCGTACCCGTGCAGACGCTCGACAACATCATCTACTTCCCTGATGTGATGCCTACCTTCGCAGCCCTCGCCGGTTCAGAGCAGGCACTGCCTCAAGGCTACAGCGGCATCAACATCCTGCCCCTCTTCTACGGCAAGCAGACCTATCAGGACGGTAAGCCTATCAACACCGACAACCGACTGCTCTACTGGGAATTTCCAGGCAAGCAGCGTGCGGCAAGAAAGGGCGACTGGAAATGCGTAACCATCAAGAAGAACGCTCCGCTGGAACTCTACAACCTGAAGAACGACCCTACGGAGAGTCACAACCTTGCCAAGGAACTGCCAGAAATGGTAGAGGAATTCGACAAGGAGATGAGAGCTGCCCGCAAGCCATCACCCAACTGGCCTTTGCCAGATGATGGCAAGTAACAATTGTGCATTCGGCCAAAAGACAACGAAATGATATAAAAAAGGTGGATTTCTGCAGAAAATCCACCTTTTTACACTATAAAAATCATTTTATCCACCTCTTTTCTGTGTAATTTGTGTACTTTTGCAATATCAAAAAACAAACCTGAAAATAAACAATTAATGACAATGAATAAGAAAAAACAGTTTTTGCTTTCGGCTGTGCTCGCCACAACGCTGGCTGCCAACGCCCAAGTAACCATCCATGTAGATGCCTCAAATCCGGGCATCAAGGTTTCACCTAATTTATATGGTATCTTCTTCGAGGATATCAACCATGCTGCAGACGGCGGTCTCTATGCCGAACTCATCAGCAACCGCTCCTTTGAGGATGACGACAAGAACATCCCTACCTGGAAAACTGCGGCTCAGGAAGGTGCAAAGATCCAGACACAACTCATCAACAAGGGTTTGCTCAACAAGGCACAGGGCAAGGCACTCCAGCTTACCATTGCGGCAAAGCCAGCAGCCACAGCCTCTCTCATCAACGAGGGTTTCTGGGGCATCAATGCCGTACAGGGAAGAACCTACAAGCTCTCTTTCTGGGCAAAGGGTAGCTACAAGGGCGGATTGAAGGCACGACTCACCAACGCCAAGGGCGACAAGGTGTATGCAGAAACTGCACTCAATGCCAAGGTTGGCAAGAAGTGGACTAAATATACAGCAGAATTCACAGCCAATGCCAACGATGCAAAGGCACAGTTTGAACTCGTAGCCGACGGCAAGGGTACCATCGTTCTGGATGTGGTAAGCCTCTTCCCTCCTACTTTCAAGAATCGCGAGAATGGCTTGCGCCCTGATTTGGCTCAGCTTCTCTATAACATCCATCCTAAGTTCGTCCGCTTCCCAGGCGGTTGCTACGTAGAGGGACAGGAGTCTCCTGAGAATGCATTCCACTGGGAGAAGACCATCGGTCCTATCGAGGAGCGTCCGGGACATAAGAACGTAAACTGGCGCTATCGCACCAGCGACGGTATGGGATTCGATGAATATCTGCAGCTTGCCGAGGATCTGAACGCCAAGCCTCTCTATGTTGTAAACGTAGGTTTGTGGCACGGCGGTATGACTCCTGTGGATAGCATCCAGCCTTGGATTGACGAGTGCATGAATGCCCTGGAGTATGCCAACGGTCCTGTTACCTCTAAATATGGTGCCCTGCGTGCCAAGAACGGTCATCCGGAACCATACAACATCGAGTATCTGGAGATTGGTAATGAGAACAACCAGCCAAACCCTCGCCAGCAGAGCGACCACTACTACGAGCGCTTCAAAAAGTTCAAGGATGCCGTATTGGCGAAATATCCTAAGATGCACCTCATCGGCAACGTGGTAGCTTGGGGCGATGACAACCCTAAGTGGAAAAGCAACGAGAGCGTAGAGCTGCTCGATGAGCACTACTACAGAAACCCAGCCTGGTTTGCAGAGAACTTCAACAAGTATGATAACTACGACCGCAAGGGCAGCGAGATTTATGTAGGTGAATATGCCGTAACCCAGGGCTTCGGCAATATGGGTTCGCTCGATGCAGCACTCGGTGAGGCTGTCTATATGATGGGCATCGAGAACAATTCTGATATTGTGACCATGGCATCCTACGCTCCTATCTTCGCCAACCTCAACAACCGTATGTGGGCACCGGATATGATTCAATATACATCTGATAAGGTATTCGGAACTCCATCCTACTACGTTCAGAACGTGATGGCGAACAACATCGGTACCCGTGTATTGAAGGTAAACCAGGAGAATCCATACAAGTATGATCAGGCTCGTGTAAAGCCAGCCATCTGCCGTGTGGGCATGGGAACATGGGGCACCCAGGTATCTTTCGAGGACAAGGGCTACAGCGATGAGAACGGCAAGGCATTGCCAATGACGATGCAGGAGTTGCCTACCGATATCCGTGGACAGTGGAAGGCAGACGGCAGCCTCATCAAGCAGACCAGCAACGAGGAAAGCTGCATCCGTCTGAACCCAGGCGAGATTACCAGCAACGGTTATATATATAAGGTACGCGCGAAGAAGGATGCCGGCAACGAGGGTTTCCTCATCATCTTCAACTACGTGGATAAGAACAACTACTGCTGGTTGAACCTTGGTGGCTGGAACAATACCCAGCATGGTGTGGAGTCTATCGTGAATGGTGCCAAGAGTCAGATTGCTACCTGCCCAGGCAAGATTGAAACCGGCAAGTGGTACGACATCGAGCTGAAGGTAGTAGGCGACAGCATCTTCGCCAAGTTGGATGGCAAGGAGATATTCGCCACCAAGCTGAAGGCAAACACCCTTCCTGGCATCTTCTCTACAGCCACACTCGATGAGCAGACTGGCGAGGTAATCCTGAAGATTGCCAACACCAGCACCGAGCACACCACAGCGAAGATTAATCTTCAGGGCAAGGAAATCAAGAATGGCAAGCTCATCCGCCTTTCAGCCAAGAACGGTCTGGAGGAGAACACCATCGACAATCCTACCAACATCTATCCTGTAGAAAACTACGTAACTACAGAGAAGAATGGTGCCACAGTAGAGATTCCAGCCAGCTCTCTGAACATCATCAGATTGAAGTAAGCAACAAGATTAAAACAACAAACTACATTCAGGGCATCAGTCCTGGATATACTCGATATATATTGATACATTTTTTGAATAGTTGATAGATAGTTAGTTAGAAATGAAGAAGGCGGCAACCTGCGTGATGCAGATTGCCGCCAATTGTTTTATCTATCGTTGATTTATCCGAAAGCATAATTGATGAGCAGGAAGATGCTCAGGATATAGAGCGTAGGATTCAAGTCCTTGAACTTACCCACCATCATTTTGATCAATACATAACTCAGGATGCCGAGGCAGATGCCATCGGCGATGCTGTAGCAGAGCACCATCGTAATCATTGTGATGAAGGCTGGGAACGATTCTGAAATATCCTCCAACTCTATCTTCTTGAATGAATCAATCATCAATACACCCACCATTACCAGGGCACCACTGGTGGCAGCACTCGGAATCAGCAGGAAGATAGGAGCCAGGAAGATGCTCAGGATAAACATCAAGCCCGTGAAGAAAGAAGTCAAGCCCGAACGGCCACCCTCGGCAACACCCGAAGCACTCTCCACATAAGTGGTAATGGTAGAGCTGCCCAGCAGGGAACCGGCTGTAGTACCGATGGCATCACTCATCATCGCCTCCTTCACACCAGGAATCTCACCCTTCTCATTCTCCTTGATACCCAACTTGGAAACCAATCCCAGAACTGTTCCAATGGTATCGAAGATGTTAACAAGCAACAGGGAGAATACCACCATGAACATCTTAGGAGTAAAGAAGCCGGTGAAATCGAACTGGCAGAAGATAGGAGCAATGCTGTGAGGGGTAGATACCGGCATCCAGTTGTCAGAGAACTGGGTAACTCCCATCGGAATACCTATCAATGTAGAGATGATGATGGCGATAAACAGGGAGCCCTTCACTCTTCTCGCCATCAGACAGCCACAGAGCAGGATGCTGATGAGACCCAGGATGCTGACTGGTGTAAACTTGCCGAGCTGCACGAAAGTATCCGCATTGGCAGTAATGATGCCCGCATTCTTCAAACCGATAAAGGCGATAAACATACCGATACCTGCCGAAATGGCGAATCGGAGATTCTTCGGAATACACTCCAATATCTTATCGCGGATATTGAGGAAGGTGATGGCAAGGAAGATGATACCCTCTACGAGCAACACTGCCAAAGCCTGCTGCCAGGTCAAGCCCATAGCCTGACAAAGGGTGAAGGCGAAGAAGGCGTTCAGTCCCATACTAGGAGCCTGGGCAAAAGGCAGTTTTGCCATGAAAGCCAGCAAGAAGGTGGCGATGGCAGAAGCGATGGCTGTGGCAGTAAAGAGAGCACCCTTGTCCATACCTGTGGTTGCAAGGATGGTAGGGTTCACTGCCAGGATGTAACACATGGTCAAGAAGGTGGTCATACCAGCAATCAATTCAGTCTTGACCTTCATTTGTTTTGGGTCGAAACCCAATAATGCTTTTAATTTATTCATTTCTTATATTACGATTGTTTTTTCTCTATTTTCTCTTCCCCATTTCCACAACCCAATCCCATTGTTTTTTCGGGGCGAACAAAGATAAGAAAAAATAATGAGGAATGCCTTATTTTACATGTTTTTAACTACACAGAACGCCTTATTTTACAAAACATTTTATTTTTAACCATTATACTTGGCTAATTCAGATTTTCTTTGTAACTTAGCAGCGCAAAACGTAAAGCATGTAGGAATATGGCAAAATCAGTTTTGACAGCACCCAGCGAACGATCAGCGAATGGAAGATCAAGGAAGAATAAAGAAGGATAAGGAAGAATAAAGAAAAATCCGGAACAGAATACTACATTTTTTAGGAAACAGCGAAAGAAAATAGCGTTTATTTCGCTACGAAACCGTTTTTTGCCGTTCGTAGCGGAATAAACGCTATTTTAACTCTACTCCAGCGTCAACCACCCATCTTCCGTCCAGTTGATTTTCTTCTGAACCAGAATGCTGGCACCATTCTTTGGCACGCTGTAACCATGACAGAAGAAGTAATCGCCATCAGGGAAGGAGTAGGCAGAGCAATGGCCCATCGCCTCATATTCCTTCTTGTCGCCTTCCAGCAGCAGGGTGCCACCGCCATTGCGCATATCCTTGCCTTCTTTATCCAAATAAGGACCAGCCACCTTCCTGCTCCTGCCTACGGCAACACGATAGTTGCTCTTGATGCCACGGCAGCAGTAATCCCAGCTCACGAAGAGATAGTAATAACCACCATGCTTCATGATGAAAGGAGCCTCGATGGCATTGGTGCCGGCAAACTTAGAGGTTGGATTCGGTTCTGCTGATACATCGCCTACGGCATGACGGCGGGCAATAGTCTGAGGCTTGGCACCCTTCTTGACATGCATCGTCTTCTTATCCAACTTAATCATCTGGATACCATCCCAGAAAGACCCCCAGGTAAGCCAAGGGTTTCCCTTCTCATCAACGATGAAATTTGGGTCGATGGCATTCCAGTTGTCTCTATCGCCCTTGGAGGCGACAAGGCAACCTTCATCCTTCCATCCATCCTTATCAGATAAGGAGGTATTGCTCAGCAAACCGATGGCAGAAGTATTCTTTCCAAAAGTGGAACAGGAATAAGCCAAATACCATTTGTTCTTGAAACGGATAACATCCGGAGCCCAGATATGGGTTTCAAAGCCCGGCACACTATCATGAGTCCAAGCGGGAATTTCATGATTCTTCAGCACGCCTTCCCTACTTAAAGTCCAATGCTTGCGGTCGGTGGATGTCATCTGCGTGATGCCATGTCCCGTGCAGTAGAGATAGTACTTACCATTCTCATACGCCATCACAGGGTCGTGTACCATCGGTGTATCCACTACAAGGGGGTTCTGGGGAGCCAGCTGCGCCTTCATTTCGGCATTCGCGTTAACAGCCGCCTTCATTTCGCCACCCTCTTTAACAACAGGAGCAGCAATGATCATTGCTGCTCCCAATAGAATTTTAGATATCTTCATTTGATCTTTTATATAATTCAAATATAAGAGATTTACTTGTTCACGAATTTTCTGCCGTTTACAACAACTACACCCTTGTAGCTCTTGTCTACCTGCTGACCAGCCAGGTTGTACCACTTACCATCCGTCTTCTTCTGGAAGATGATAGGGCTTGCAATGCCTGTATCTACAAGGCTTGAGCCATCGATGTAGGAATTCTCGCCAGTAAAGAAGACATTGATCTTGGCAGGCTTGCCGCTGATGGTCTTAGAATATGAATAATGATATACCTTCTTGTCCTTGGTGGTAATCACAGCAGTCATCTTGAATGCGCCTGTAGCAGCATATTCCACAGTCATGTCAACCAGAGAACCATTCATATCCTGCACAAATGTATCCCAGTTGAAATCGCTGGTACATCCGGTGTTGTTCCAGGCAATATTCTCCCAGTTATCATTACGCAACATCACATACTCCTTATAGCCAGTAGCGCCATGAGCTACGTTGGAAACACCCAATACCCAACTCTTATAATTATCTGTACCCACAGTATAATTATAGAACTTGAACTGTGCCTTATTGCCAGCCTTCACAGTATAGTCCTGGCTCAGGTTGGCAGCATAGACATTCGTTGTATTCTTCTGTTCAGACACAGGATAATAAACCGGAGTACTTTCCTCAGCATCAGCATCGATATTCAGGGTATAATCCTTCACATACTCATAGTCGTCCTTGCTGATGGTCATGGTCAGGGTGACCTTGCCTTTACCCTTCACCTTGCCCTCATCGGTCAAGATAGAAGTATCGCTCGACTTCCATGAAATATTCGCACCCATCTTGCCCTGGACAAGCAAAGAAGGAGCCGCATTCAGGGTGGCACCATCAGAGAATGGCAATGTCATCTTGCTGAGGGTGTACTTGATGGCTGCCTTGGCATCAGCCTTCACAGCCCAAACCTCCTGCTGATAGGTAAAGTTGTTCTGTCCCATAGTCAGACTACCGCTTGAAGATGAGAGTGCCGAGATGGCGATGGCTGGGATATTGGTATAGTCTACAGTCTGCTTCACCAACACACCACGATAGACTACATTATTGATAGTCAAGTGGATGTAATCAGTACCAGCCGTACGCTTCCAGGTTCCCTTCTCTGCACCAGTGATGGTTCCATCGGCATTGAGGGTGATGTTGACTGGAGTCTCGAAAGCCTTTGCCTTAGTATTCTGACCATACTGATGACGCATGAACTGATAATCGCCTGCAATGTCTGCATCTGCGATAGACGCCTTAGATGCAATAGCCTCATCGGTAATGGTCTCACCGTCAAACTCGAATGGAGCTGCCATCAACCAGCCCTCATCGTTGAGGAAGAGCTGATGAACACGAACCTGATGGCCTTCGCCGCCATTACTGAAACGGGTATGATAAACCACGAAAGCACGGTTTTGCTTATCAACGAACGCAGAGTTGTGACCCTGTGCAATCTCAGCACCGCTCATGGCATCCCACTGGTAACCGCCAAAGAGCAATACGCCACGGTTGTCGGCTGTGGTAGAACTATAGTTCATCTTATAGCTCTTAAAGAGAGCAGATGTGCCATAGCAATCTACGAAAGGACCATCTGGATTCTCTGAACGGAAGATGCGCATCTGATAACCGCCATCGCTGGTCAAGCCACCATAGCTCATGAAGAGGAAGTAGTACTTGCCTATCTTCTGAATATAGCTTGCCTCGCCTGATACGTAATATCCACCCGCAATCTTCTTACCGAAGTAAGGATCGCTGGTACAGTTGGCATTAGCAGCACCCGGAGTGGTGGTCTTGCCATTCACCTCGTAAGGGAAGGTATAGGTATAGTCGCGGAGACCATTGGTCTTATCCAACTTAATCATAAAGATACCACCCGACCAGGATCCATAGCTCATCCAGAGGTTGTCGTTATCATCATAGAAGACACATGGGTCGATGCAGTTTGGCCAATAGGTTCCCCAACTCTTACCTACCTTATAGCGGGTAGGAAGAGCGGTTTCGCCAGTGGCGATGGCATAGTCGGTATGCTTCCAGTCATCCGCAGCAGCGTATGAGTTGTGAGCGTATGAACCCTGGAAACCGGAGAAGACCACCGGACCCTGATAAACCCAAGGTCCTTCGATATTATCTGAAACAAAGCATACGATGGAAGAGCACCAGTTATCGCCATTCAGACTCATATACATGCACCATTTCTTCATGGTCTTGTTATATACGATGTCGGGAGCCCACTGCATGCCTTTTACAGTATTATCCTTATACTGCCAGCCGTGGGCATTGAAGTTGCCGAACTTCACGGTTTCGCCCTTGCAATTCTTTACCTCAGTGATGAGATGAGAAGCATAAGCATTGGCATAGTTTACCAAGGTACCCTGCTTGTTGGCAAAGAGGCTGTTTACATTGCTTGTTGCCTCCTCGCCAGCCTTGAAGGTGCTCCACTCCTGGTAATTACTAGCAGTAGTGGTCTTGCCTCTTCCCAGGTGAGAGCCATATATATAATAGGTAGGCGAGCTAGGATTGGTGATGTCATCCACCACGATAGATGGGTCGTGGCAAACCACACGCTTACTATATGATCTCGACGTATAAGCATTCGTCAGGTCGTTATCGCCGACCTGTGTCTGGGCACTTGCACCGATGGCAGCAAGCCCCAACATAGAGAGTATTAATTTCTTCATGAATGATACTTGTTAATTGATTGCTTTTATTCTAAGACTAAGAAAGCCTTGAAAATTAAGCAAAAAGGCAGACCTACGTGGAAACGTGTTTTCACATAAGTCATGCCTTTTATACTATTTCAGAAAAATCTTATCTGCGATGAGCACGTGTATAGTGCTTGCGGGCAGCTGATGAACCGAATACGATATGCGCATTTTCTACGGTAAACGCAGACTGAAGGTCGTTTACATCAATACCAGAGATACCCAAGTAAGACTGAGTATATGTTACTCCATCATTACCCAACATAGTTATCTGGATGTCAGCTCTACCATTGTTGTTGTTGGTAATATAAACCTTACACTTTGCTCCATTCATGGCAGCCAACCATGCAGCCCAGTCAGTCTGTCCACCAGAAGGTGTACAATCCTTGTATCCATAAGGACCTGAGTTATCGTAAGTCCAACCATAGTTATCTGCACGAACTACCACATATTCTGTCAAAGATGCCTGGCGCAGGATTACACAGAAGTTGTGCCAATTAGAAGCAGCATCAGTATAGTTTGTGAAACCGTACTCCAAAGTCTTTCCTGCAGGAACCTTGATATCATCAGAGAATTCTGTCCAGAATGCAGAAGAATTATCAGTAGCACCAACCACAGAAGGAGTTGGATTAGCTGCAACGAGTTTAGACTCAGCTACATTTACCTCAACAGTTGTCTTGCGACCATTCTCGGTTGTGATAGTCACCTCGTGCTTACCTGCAATAGCAGGGATAGCAGAGAAGGTCAACTTAGAGTTGTCGAGAACTGCATCCTCGCCTTCTACATACTTGGCAGTAACCTCCATACCCGTAGGATCGAAAGCCAAGGTACGATCTGCACTCGCAAAAGCAGAAGAGTTGAAGAAGTAGTAATTGGTATGTTCAGGAGCCTTGGTTACGGTGATGCTCTTGATACCAGCCACAACGCTGAACTTGGCATTTGCACTGATGGTCTTATCTGCAGTCTTACCCAAAAGAGTCTTCTTCAATGTTGCAACAACATACTTCTCGCCTACCGTCTCCATATCAGGAACTACGACGAATTCAAGGTCACTGGCAGTCACTTCCTTGACAGCGCCATCAGCGTAAGTAACCTTTGCCTTCAATGTAGAAGTGAAATCCTTCAAGGAAGTACCCTTGTCTACTTCGGCAGGAACATCAATCAACTCCATAGACTCAGGCTGCTGATCCTTTACATCAGCCACATCCATCTCTGCCTTGTCGAATACATAGTGACAACCATCGGTTGTGAAGTCAAGATAGAGGTCTGCACTCTCAACTGGAATACCCAAATATTTCTGGGTAGAAGTCAATCCTTCAGTACCGGTAACCTCAGCTACAACATCTGCTGTATTATCACCATAGTTGGTTACGGTTACGGTTACCTTGGCACCATTCATCTGAGCCAGCCATGCTCCCCAATCATCTGATGCAGAGTTGCTGTGTGTACAGCTGGCAAAGCTGTCACCCCAGCCGTAATCATCAGAACGCAGGCAGCAATACTCCGTCTTATCAGCCTTGCGAAGCACTACCACATAGTTGTTCCAGTTGTTTCCACCAGAAGTATAGTTGGTAAATGTCGTAGAATAAGACTTATTACTTTCAATCTTGATATCAGCATCCAGGTGAGATGTCCACCAAGCATCACTATTATCTGTAGCACCAAGCGTAGTTGGCGAGATGGTAGGCGCAGTACCCTTGTTGCTATTGGCGATTGAATCTATCTTTTCAGAAAGCCAATCAGGTCCATTGACACTAAACATGTCACTTCCCTCGCATCCTGTCAGCGCAGTCAAGCCCATGGCTGCCATGCAGAAGACAGATGCTAATTTATTTAGGTGTTTCATATTGTTATTCTATTTTATATGATCATGAATATTGTTACTTGCTCAAATCTACAACAGGATGAACAGTCCAACCCTTTTCAGAGAAGTAGGTGGAGTTGTCTGTACTTGTATTGGCTGAGTTACCTGTCAGGTTAGGGTTGTCGTTCAGCAAGCCCTGATAGATAGGCAAGAACTCATGACCTGGTACGTATGTATCGTAAGAGCTCTTCACCTGAGGGTCAGCACCTACCATAGAGTAGCTAACAGGCTCCTTGACATCGTAAATAGAACGGCGGAAGGTTCCGTGCTCCTTCAACTGAGCCAAACGACCCTGATCATAGAAGAATCCCCAACGGATCAGGTCGTAACCACGACCGTACTCGCAACCGAACTCCTTAGGACGCTCTACATTGGCAATCTGCTCGAAGAGCTTATCCTTGCTATTGAAGTCTGAAAGCTTCAAGTCCTTCAGGTTGGCACGCTCACGAACCTGGTTAATCCAGTCGATAGCCTGCTGTGTTGGACCATTCACCTCGTTCTCGCACTCTGCAGCACGAAGCAATACGTCTGAGTAACGCATCATACGGAGGTTGATACCGCAATGTAAGCCTGTGGTCACTGTACTGTAAAGGTTGGTACGGAAGTTAGTCCACTTAGCGATAGGAAGACCTCCATAGTTGTTATTCGTAACAACAGTATCATTAGGAGTCATCTGGGTAGTATAAGCCACGTTGCCATTCTCAAATCCTTCCCAATCACTCTCATAGGTACCGATGGTCCAGTAAAGACGTGGATCCAACTTACCAGCTGTGGTACGCTCCTGCTTGAAGAGGTTGTACAACCATGGAGATGCAGAGAGGTCTGCCCATCCACCGAATCTACCTGGAGCGAAGTTAGACTCTACGGCATGACCCTGTGTAGCATTAGGACTGGTATTAACAGGAGTCCACTCATCATCTACACCCTGTGAACCGTAGTCGAGATACTGGATTTCGAAGAGGCTCTCGGCATTGTTCTCGTAAGCAGAACCCTCACGGAAGTTGTCGCCATAGTTGGCCATCAGCTTGTAAGAGCCATACTTCTTGTTCATGATGTCCTTGAGTACAACGAGTGCATCGCTATACTTATGGCGCTGCATCAGAGTGCGGGCATAGTAGCCGGCAGCAGCACCGCAGGTAGCACGGCCCTTGGCCCACTCACCACCCTCATCACGTGATGGGAGGAGCGTCATCGCCTCAGAGAAATCCTTCTCCACCTGATCGAGCACCTCATCATAAGTACTGTTCTTGCCATAGAGACCATCCAGAGTAGAATAGTTGGCATAATCAGTTATCAGCGCAGGATTCTGGTAATATCCTGCCAATGTATAGTATGAATAACCGCGGAGGAAGAGAGCCTGTCCCTTGATTCGCTTCATGCTTTCGCTGAGCGAAGCATCATCGCCTGTGGTACGTGAAAGGATGAAGTTACATACATTAATAGTATAGTAAGCTTCACGCCAAGGCCACATGGAGATTTCGTCTGTCACAGGGTCGTTCATGTCATCGAATGGCATGTACCATACCTGTGATGAGTTCCATACCTCATCGCCACGTGTCACATCGAGGGTATAACCCACACGTGCCGAAGAACCTTCCATACGAATATGGTTGTATGCTGCAATAACGCACTCCTCCAGATCATCAGCATTGAAACCGAAGGTACCGGTGGTCTGCTGGTTAGGATTGGTAACATCCAACTTGTCCTCGCAAGATGTGGTAGCCATAGCACCGAGGCCAAGGAAGAGAGCTAATGATAATTTATATAGTTTCATATCAAATGTCCTTTTAAATAATGATTCTTATTCTTGTCTATTCTCATTATTAGAATGTGAAATGGAGACCACACATAAACGTTCTGGCACTTGGGAAAGAGCAGAAGTTGTAACCTGGGGTAAAGGTACCGCCGGCGTAATCTACATTATATCCATGATAGCCTGTGAAGGTGTAGAGGTTCTGTGCTGATACATAGAGACGTACACCACTGACATATCCACCAAACCACTTGTCTGGGAAGTTGTAGCCCAATTCTACGTTGGCTATCTTCCAGTAAGCTGCATTCTGAATCTTGCGAGAGCTGAAGAGGTCGTTCCATGCCAAGGTAGCGTTGTTGGCTGCATAGGTGCGTGGAACACTAGAGAGATAGGTTAAACCATCCTCCGACCAGCGGTTGGCATCCAGCATGCCTACTTCCTTGTTACCATAGCCGTAGCAAGAGTTCAAGCTATTATAGATATCATCTGATACGTGATAATTCAATACTCCGTAGGTTGAGATGTTGAGGTCGAAGCCCTTATACTCCATGTGAGTGCTCAAACCGAAGTTTACCTTTGGAAGACCACTGCCCAATACGGTCTGGTCGTAAGCATCGATAACTCCATCAGGTTCTCCGTTAGGACCTGAAATATCCTTGTAGAGACAATCACCAACATTGGCTCCCTGTTGGGTTGCATGTCCATCAAGTTCATCCTGTGTACGGGCGATTCCCTCGTAAACCCAACCATAGAACTGACCGATCTCCTGACCTACGTAGGTAGCGTATGCACCAGTGATGTAAGAGTCCTTACCGATACCCAGAGAAGTTACTTTATTCTTCAAGGTACTTACGTTGGCGCTGATATCATACTTGAAGGCATGATCGCGGTTGCGGTAGGTAGCGCTGAACTCGAAACCACTGTTCTCCATTGAGGCAGCGTTCATGGTTACTGAAGTGTTGGATACACCAGTCTGTGCTGGCACAGGAACAGAGTAAAGCAGGTCTTCTGACTTGTTCTTATACCACTCTGCAGTGAACTCCAAACGGTTGTTGAACATCGCCAGGTCGATACCCACGTTGGTAGTCTTCTTCTTCTCCCATGCGATATCGTTGTTCACGAAGGTAGAAACGGCAGAACCGGTTACAGGACTGTTGCCGAAGCTGTAAGTCATGTTGTTACGGTTCATGGTAGCCATGTACTGGTACTCACCGATGTTCTCGTTACCGAGCTCACCGTAGCTGGCACGAATCTTGAACATGTTAACGATGTCGCGGCTGATAGGGAAGAACTTCTCCTTATCGAAGCGCCAACCCAAAGATACAGATGGGAAGGTTGCCCAACGGATGTTCTTGCTCAAACGGGAGCTACCGTCACGACGTACTACTGCAGAAAGCAGATACTTCTCATCATAATTGTAGTTCAAACGACCTACGTAAGAAGCCAGGCTATGCTTGAACTCGTATGACTCTGAGTAAGTGTTCTTGGCATTCTGAAGCTGGAGGAAGTATGGCTCAGTGAAGTTGATACCCCAACCTGTCAGGAGGTTGGTATTCTCCTCTTCGTATGTCATACCGGCGAGCAGGTTGATGTTGTGCTTGCCAATCTTTCCATCGTATGTAATGGTATTCTCAACCAGGGCATCGCTGTAGTTGCGAGAGCCCTTGGTCAAACGCTCATTCTCCTTGGCAAGATATACACGGTTACTCTGAATCCAGGAAGGAATCCAGGTCTTATCCTTTGCCTCAGTCTTGCTGTAAGAGAGGTTTACATTATAGTGAAGACCATGGTTCTTGCTCTTGATACCTACCATACCCAACAAATCTACGTCGGCAGAAGCTGTACCTACGAAGCGGTCAACCAAGGTATTGCGCTGCAGGAGGTTATTAACCAGCAATGGGTTAGAAGCTGAAATATCTCCGTGGATGCCATCATAGTAAACACCATAACCATAGGCATCGTAGCGATAAGCATTGGCTGCACCCACCTGACTGTCGAGAACCCATGTTGAGTTATCGTAAGCCTTGATAGTTGGCTGCATCAGAAGTGTACCACGGAGCACGTTGGTTACATCACCATAAAGACCCTGAACATACTCTGAGGCATTGGAAAGACCCATGTTGTCCTGGTTAGAGTGAGAGTAAACCATGCTGGTACGGAACTTCACGAACTTGGTGTCCATGGTGTTGTTGACACGGGCTGTATAACGCTCGTAGTTAGGACCTGCACCTTCCAAGGTACCCTTCTGGTTATAGTAGTCGAGAGATACATTATAAGTACTGTGAGAGCTACCACCGCTGAGGGCTACGTTGTGGTTCTGGCGGATACCGGTCTTGAACACCTCGTCAAACCAATCAGTGTTGGTTGCATCCTGGAAGTGATACTTGCCATCCTCACCCATCTTATATCCACCAGGGATAGGAGTGTTGGAGTTGGTGCAAGCAGTACCAAGGTACTGGCTATACTGGTCGGCGTTCATCACGTCATATACATCGCCAGGAATCTGGTCAACACCAAAGTAACCTGAGTAGTTCACCTTCAGAGGCTGGTCTTTCTTACCATTCTTGGTTGTGATGATAACGACACCATTGGCAGCACGAGAACCGTAGATGGCACCCGCAGAAGCATCCTTCAAGATCTGGATGGTCTCGATATCATTAGGAGAGAAGTCACGGATAGTGGTACCCATTGGCACACCGTCGATGACATAGAGAGGAGCCGTGCTACCGAAGGAACCGATACCACGGATACGTACGCTAGGGTCGGCACCAGGCTGACCGTCGGATGTAATCTGCACACCAGCCACCTTACCTTCGAGCATGGTAGAGATGTTGGAGTTAGACACCTTCTTCATCTCCTCAGCGTTCACGATAGAAACGGAACCGGTAAGGTCTGCCTTCTTCTGCGTACCATAACCTACTACTACCACCTGGTCGAGCAGGTTATCGTTAGATGAAAGTTGGATAGGCTCGAGGATGGCGCGTCCACGCACAGCGATTTCACGCTCCTTGAAGCCCAAGTAGCTTACGATAAGAGTTGCGTTTGCCTTGACACGGATTTGGAAGTTACCGTCTAAATCGGTAACTGCACCGGTCTTGGCATCCTTTGTCTTGACTGTTGCACCGATCATAGGTTCACCCTGATCATCTACAACCTGTCCCTTTACTGTAATCACCTGATCCTGTGCTACAGCAGCCATCGCTGTCATTGGGGTAGCGAAAGAAGCACCACCGACAGCTCCCAGGCATAGCATCATAGAGAATAATTGTTTCCTCATTGCTTGTTATTTTTTAGGTTTATGATTTTGTTTATTCTTGCCAGTTTTTAAATCGATTGCTCGATATCAAACGTTGTTTTGTGGTGGCAAAAGTACAATTAATCACATAATAGCAGGTGGACAATCGAAATTTATAGGTGGACAAAACGCATAAAAGGTGGATTTATACTATATTTCCTCAGTTATCCACCCCTTGTGTACCCACACAGCATTTTTAACATATTCAAAAGAAAAAGTTACATAAAGAAACATCTGCCAAGTCTGTTTTTGCCATGCAGACTTAGCAGATGTACTATTATTCATCAAAGTGAAGAAAATAACTCTATTCCTTGAAGGAAGATGGAGAGGCACCATAATGCTTGGTGAAGCAACGGGTGAAGTACTTCGGGTCGTTGAAACCCACACGATAGGCAATCTCGGTGATGTTGCGATTGGCCACATTCTCCATAATCAGTTTCTTGGCAATATCCAGGCGGTAGTTGCGGATAAACTGTGCCGTAGGCAATCCGCACTCCGCATTGAGTTTCTTGCTCAGGATGCTCCGGTTCATTCCCATCGCATCGGCGAGTTCCTGAACGCCAAACTCGGAGTTATCATAGTTCTTCTCCATCACTTCCATGATGGAATCCATAAACGGTTTGGTGTGTTCAGCCACCTCCTTCTTATCCGCCTCAATGGTTTTCTGCTGACTTTCCTGATAGCGCTTCTGGTTTTCCAGAATCATCTGGATACGACTCTGAAGCTTGCCAGGCTCATCACTATCCTTCAAGGCAGCCTCAATAGGACGGTACAAGGCTTCCACCTCACGCTCACGCATCTTATCCAACTTACGGATATAGGCATACTGCGCCAAGGCGATGATGCCGATGACAACTATAGTGATAAACCACCAGCTCTTCCAGAAGTAAGGCGTCACCTTCACGGCAATGGAGATGACCTGCTCGTTGCTGGAATCAATGGTAGGGATGTATTTCACCTCAAACTCATACTTGCCTGCCGGCAAAGTGGAATAGCGCACACTATGCTGTCCCGGTTTCAGCTGAACCCATTCGTTCTCATATCCCTTCATGCGATAGAGATACACGCCCTGGGTCTCGCTGCCATAGTTGAGTGCAGAGAAGTAGATGGTGAACGACTTATCGCTCTCATGGATACTGATTCTCTTAGCGATAGAGATATCATCATCCAGATAATCGCTGCCTGCAAAGGTAGGCTGGTTATCTACCAGGAGTTCGGTGAAGCGCAGTTTGCCTACCTCATGCACCGCAGGATTAGCTCCCATCACCGCCATCATGCCTCCATCCGTACCCAGGAATATCTCACCCTTTGCATTGCGGATGGCTCCATTGAAATAGAACTGGGCACTGAGCAGACCATCATTCTTATAGAAACTGGTAAAGGTCTCCGTATCCGGATTGAAAACCGAAAGTCCGTTGTCCGTAGCAATCCACAGCATGCCCTGGTTGTCCTCCACGATACCCTTGACGGTATTGTTGGCCAATCCATTGCTGGTGGTGAATGATTTCACTTCCGCTTTTCCCTCCTTATTATATTGGTAGCAGTATAAGCCATAGCCATTGCTGCCCAGCCAGATCTTACCATCCTTAGCCTGGCAGAAAGAGATAATCTTATCTATCACCCCACTCTCAGGATGATCAAGCTTATAAGGATGATACTGCACGTCAAAGGCATCCTTGCCATGGCGGGATTTCAGGTTCACCTCTACCATACCCTGCACACAACCCATCAGAAGCTTGCCATTTCGGGTAATGAGACTTCCGATGCAGCCACGCACATTGAGGCATCCCTCAAATGGTTCGATAATCTGCTGCCGCTTCATGTCGTAGAAGAAGAGACCGTCGTTGGTGCCCAGCCACATGCCATCATTGATAGGGTCGTAAGCCATGGCACCGGCAAACAGGAGCAGACGCTGAAATCTTCCCTCCACCACAAGCGGCGTAATCTTACCCGGCTGCTTGAGGTTCATCACGGCAAAGCCCGCACCCCAGGTTCCTATCCAGAGGTTGCCACGGTTGTCGGCGGCAAGAGTAGACACGCTGTTATGAGGCAAACCGGAATTGGCAACGGTATAATGGGTAAAGCTCTTGCCACCAGGAGCCAGAGAGTTGAGTCCACCTTCCACGGTTCCTACCCACAGCGTACCATCGGGTGCCGCATACATGGCATTGACGGCATTGGGAGAAAGACTTGCTGGATTTGCCGCATCATGGCGATAGTATTCGAGCAGCAACTGTCGGGGAGTCAACTTGGTGACACCACCCGTCTCCGTGCCCACCCATATCTGTCCGTTCTTGGCAAAGAGACTGTTCACGAAGTTACTGCTCAATGGATTAACTGCAGAAGAACTGTTCCAATGTTCTATCTCGCCAGTCTTGTCATTGATGATGTCCACGCCACAGAGCGTACCCACCAGGAGTTTATCATCCGGAGTGACAGCAAGACTCGTCACCACTTCGTGCTGGAGCGAATGGTCAGTAGCCGAGCAATGATATTGCTGCTTGGCGCTATTGAAGAGACCCCGGTTGGTGGCAATCCAGATTTTACCATGATAAGAGATGATTGCACCGGCATAGCGTCCATCGAGCGGTGGGAACATAGAGGAGATTTCCCTGGCAACCAACTTATTGTTCTTTACAGAGAACTCGCTCACCACACCATTGTTGCACAATACCACCGTTCCCCGGCGATATACATCGCTAAGTCCCAGGTCGGGCGCATTGAAAGAATAGGCAACAGACAAGACGCTGTTCACCTCGCCCTTTTCATTAAAGCCGAAACGGGTAAGGAGGTTGATGGATAACATCCAGACATTACCCTTGGCATCGCAATACATTCGGGTGCAAAGGTTCTTCAATGCCTTCCTGAGCTGCACCTCCACCTTCTCGTTCTCGCAAGGAGGAACGATGGGCTGCATGGTATTGAGGTCGAGCACCTGTGGACCTTCCTCGAAGGCAATCCAGAGGCGACGGAAATGGTCTTCGTATACATTGCGACAACTGTTGCTTCGCAAACTGATGCCATTGGAACCCAATCCGAAGTTCACGAAGTTGAAACCATCGTAACGCACCAGACCACCACCATGGGTACTGATCCACACAAAGCCGTAAGAATCCTGAAAGATATCATCGGCAAAATTAT